>Ga0256831_1000001_pt1 | contig 150111 bp, 178 predicted proteins | sample 132544metaG_FD_189087 | JGI IMG/M metagenome (GOLD analysis project Ga0256831, IMG submission 189087) | Hydrothermal vent microbial communities from Lau Basin, Pacific Ocean - 132-544 | ecosystem: Environmental > Aquatic > Marine > Hydrothermal vents | place: Pacific Ocean: Lau Basin...
GTATGAATACAGATACACTCACATAGACGAAGGAGAGATGGGAGACCTCGGCGGCGTTCCCGTGTATGAACCTGAGAGCAAGACAAGAGAGCACGTATTTTCAGTTGGTGTTGCTCTGAGGTGGTAGAACGGGCAAGGGAGAGAGGGAAAACCTCTCTCCCTTTCTTTATTTTTTCAGGAACCTTTTAAGGACGACTGATACTTCTTTGAGGATAGAAGAGTGTTTCTCCTGAGCTGATACAAAGTCTCTGATGGCGTCTTTTTCTTTCCCTTTTAGCTTTCTGATGTTTTCTTTTTCAAGGAAGAGGGAAACTGCTACGGCCTTGTAGGTTTTAGGTTCTGCTTCAAGGGAGGCAAGGTTTTTGGCATAGACCTCTAAGGGAGTAGAAGCAATAAGCAGAGGAAGGTAAAGAACTGCGGCCCTTTCAATCTGGGCATGAGTAAGGAGAAAGGCGACTGTTTCTTTGGAAAAGTCTGCAAGTTTTTTCTGAAGGTAGTTGTAGTCGGGGGATTCAAGGACGACCTCAATGAGTTCTGCAAGTTCTTTAGAGGAAACTCTGTTTTGACCTGTTCTTAGACTCATCTTTTTCACTCCTTTTCAGGTGATAATTCTATATGCTGGACTTCCAAGGTAATTTTAAGAAAGGGAACCACAAAAAGGGAGAAAAAAAAATGGTCTGGTACTGGAAGAAAGAAGGAGATAGGCACTACTTTGTGGAAGCGATAAACCTTGAGCTGAAGAAACTTGCAGGTATGCCTACAGTAGCAGGAGTAAAAAGAGAAGGTGAGCCCGACCTTGAGGCAAGGATAATGGAAGAGCTTGTTCCTGCACTGGAAAAGAAAATGAAAGAGGTTGACCCTAAAGGAAAGTATAAGTATCTGTTTCTTACAAGCGCCTTCGGGACGGTCTATAACGTAAAACCACCGAGAGTATTCAAGGTAGGAGGAATTTTTGTAATGCCCTACAAGAGAAAACCTAAGTGGATAACTAGGGAGAAAGTAATTGACTATTCACCTGAGGACTATACTCCTTTTAAGGAAACATATAAAACTCCGGAAGGAGGAGTTGTAGAGGACAGCGGAATGTCGCCTTAAGGGAAAACGGGCAGCCGTCTTTTTTTCAGTATTCTTTCGTATAATCTTGAGGGAGGTAAAAAATGAGAAAGGCGGTTGCTGTTTTAACTCTTTTTATTTTCGGCAGTTTAGTATCTGCTCAGGCTGAGGAGCAGGAAAAGAAGTTTGACAGGTTTTTACAGTCTCCGCCGCAGGAGATTTATTCGGCATACAGAAACTACAGGGAACACCTTGATTACCTTTTTGAGATTAAGAACGTTCCGATTTCAACTGTTCCGAAGATAATGCCCTTAAAAGGGGCAGTAGTAGAGGTTCATCCTTCATTTGTTACTCAGCTTATACTTCCTAAAGGGACAAAAGTTGTAAAGGCATACACTTCTCTACCTGTAAAGTTTTTTAAGACGATAGACAACACGGTACTGGTGGAGCCTGCAAAGAATGCTACAACGGGGAATTTGATTGTTTACTATACGAAAGAGGACGGTAGAAAGGAGACGCTCAACCTGATACTAAAGACCTACGACCCGACAAATTCTCACAGGGAACCTCTCTACACACAGATAGTGTTTATAGAGGGAGAGGTACACTCTCCTGCCGAAGTGCTGGACAGGTACTATTCCATCTACAGGCACTATCCTGAGCGGCCTTACGAAATATTCAGGTGGGACGGGATAAGCTATCTGATACAGAGGAGTTCTGTATACGGAACGGTTAAGGCCGGGAAATACAGGTATCTTGTAACTCCGACGGTTTTAAGAGAGTGATGAAACGTTTTACGGGGGAGTTATGGCGAAGATATACCTCAATCCGATTGCCGTAAGGACGGTAAACAGGCGGCTTAAAGTGTATGCCGTAGAGGAGAGGCCGCTGTCAAAGAAGGGGAACAAGACGACCAAGGTGGTTGACCCTAACTACGATGTTCTCCCTGCTCTGCTTGACCTGTGCGGAGCTTATCTGGAGAAGAAGGAGAATGGTCTAAGCATTGCTCAGGTGTCTAAGGGGACGATAGGGAGTAAGGTTTCGCTTTTTGGTATTTTCAGAGCTCTGATGGTTATAAAGGCGATAAATCCTGTTGTTTACAGGATGATAGTTGATGTCGCGAGGTATCTTTCCTATGCGGTGGATGAAAACTACACGGTGCCACCTCTTACTCTGCTGCTTGAGGAAGGTGACCCTCTGATAGAGAAGGTATGGCTGAAAGTTCACGAAAGAACGGGGATTACAAAGGAGATGTACGCAAGGGAAGTAGCCCGTTCTTTTGAGGAAATGGGACTTTTAGAGCATTTCGGACTTTTTTCTGCAAAGAAGGAGGATGACCAGCAGGAGGTTGCAAAACTCCTTGAAAGGCCGGTAAGCCTCATGCCTTACAGTCCAAGACTTTACGATTCCTGGAAGGAAGACCTTGAAATGCTGATAGAGGAACTTAGAAAAGAAGCTCAAAGGTATGGAAAATGAAGGGAGTAAGACTGTTTTACCACGTGGAACCGCTTGAAAAAGAATGGCTGGTAGTTTTTTCGGCTTTAAGTGAATTAAAGGGGTTAAATCTTCCTGCTTCTTACTATCTGCTGTTGACGCCGGAAAAGCTCAGGAAGTTTTACAGGGACTACCTGGTAAAGGTGGAAGAGGGGCTGCAGGAAAAAGGAGAACTGGTTTTAAAGCGCTACTTTCTTGATGAAAGAAGCAAATCCCTGTTCTGCTTAAAGGGGGTGCAGTTTTATCCTAATAAGGCATCCTTATTTAGGAACATCTCAATATGCGGTATACCTCTTCTGCCGGACAGTGAAGGACTTGCAAGCAGGGGAGAGCTTATAAGGAGTGCTCTTTTGATGTTTGGGGATGAGGAGCTTGCAGAGGAGGTAGTTCTTGTTCTTGATTAGCACTCTCAAAGAGGACGGCAGTATAGAGCTAAGAGGTACTCCTGTTAGGTATTTATTTGGAGCAAAGGTGGAGAGCTATTCGGACGAATATGAAGGAATTCCTGAAGAGGTTTTATTGGGGCTTTACGAAAAATATTTTGGAAGTGAGAAACCTGTATGGCTTGTAATCGGGATAAAGAGGACAAAGGTAAGGGGTTATCCCGATTCGTTCAGGGCTCCCTACAGGACTGAAGTTCTTTATCTTTTCCAGACGAAAGAGGATAGAAACTTTATTTCGTCGCAGGTAAAAACCTTTAAGCCGCTGGGAAGCCTTCAGCTTGCAAATACACTTTTCAGGTTTCACTCCCTTGTATCTCCCTACTACTTTACTCCAAAAGGGCTCGGTTTAAAGGGAGTTACGGTAATAAAGCCCGACACGATTTATTCCGCTCTACTGAGGGACAAGTATAAGGACTTTCTGCTGAATGAGTTTGAGAAGAGACGATGTGAGGGAGAGTTTCCGTTCAGGATATACAAGTCTCTTTATCCCGTTACGGAGAATCCTAACCTTGAGAAGTTTTTTAAGACTCCGTGGGAAGGCGTGGCCTGGATAAAGGTCGGGCTGGGAAATTTCTACGGGACGTTGAGGACACGTTCTGAGTCTTTATCGCTTGAAAAGTCAAGGTTTTGGAAAGAGGTAGCTGAGAAACACAGAAGCGGAAGTCTGCCTCTTGCACTTGTTGAAATAACCTTCTTAGTGCCTAAAAACAGGACGATTCCTCAGACGCTCGGACAGTATTTAGGTGTATCTCTTACGGAATGGTATTTAAACTGGAGCAGCTACGTTTTTGACCCTCTGTTTTCCTATGAGGATTCTTGTGCTCACTTCTTTACGATTGAAAGAACGGCCAGCGTAATGCCGTCGTCGTTTGGAAAGACGGGAGTAAGGAAGGGAGACGAACCAGTTTACATCTACGGTATGTCTCCTTCTCCTTTTGAGCCTAAAAAGGGAGAGGCTTTTTACTTTCACCTTGCGGAAGAGGGAAAGTTCCATTCCTTTATTGTGGCACCTCAGAGAAGCGGTAAGTCTGTAACCAATCAGATAATCATCTCTCAGCTAACTGGAGTGGATGTAAAAGCTCTTTACTACGGGAAGGTAAAGCCTTTCAGGTTTCCCGTGAAGGTGGTGCAGTTTGACGTGGGATTCAGTGCTGAATTTTTTGTGGAACTTTTAAGAAGGCGTGGATTCAGCGTCAACGTTTTTCCCCCCGACAGGACGGTAAAGATAAATCCGCTTGAGGTGGATTCCGCCGACGAAGTACCTCTTGCCGTTAGTCTGATTAACCTTCTATGGGAGACAAAGGGCGGAAAGAGTCTGTCGGTGGAGGAACTTGGTCTTCTGGAAAAGGGAATAAGAGAACTCCTTGAGGATAAGGGATTCTGGATAGTCTACGGAGATAGGGAGATTTCCTCAATTGAGAGGAGTCATCCTCACCTTTACAGGAGAGCTCTTGAAAAGGGTCTGAAGCCTGTAAGCCTGCTGAGAGAAGCTATAAAATTGGGGAGTGAATTTAAAACGTTTGACTATCCCGTTATGGCAGACCTTCTCAGGAAGCTAAAGCAGATGAGGGAGCTTTCCCGCAGCGAGATAGAAAAAAGGGTTCTTGAAGAGCTCATATTCAAGGTAAACTCCCTGACGGAAATAGAAAATTTCTCCACCTGGAGTTCCATATCGTTTACTCCCGTGGACTACCTCTACATAGACCTGCACTACGTTAAAGAGATAAAGGAACTTTTCGTGCCTCTTTACCTTGCTCTGCTTACAAAAGTCATGAAGCTCCTTTCTAGGCATAAATTTTCAACGCCGAAATATGTGAGCGTTGACGAATTTCACAACTTCGTAAGCTATGAAGCTTTTGTAAAGTTTTTTGAAACGCTTGTAAGGGAAGCTGCAAAGAGGAACATCTACCTTACCTTTATATCTCAGAACGTTGAGGACGTGCCTGAGAGGATTCTCTACAACGTGAGAACGAGGATAATCCTAAAGGGACAGGAGGGAAGCAGCAGGGAGTCGGACTTCATAAAGGCTGCGGCTAAAAGGTTTGCACTTTCTGAGGAAGCAGTAAAAAGGTATGCAGAACTCCCCCGATACAGTGCCCTCATAACCTACGGAGAGGGGGAATTTTTCGGAGCTTCATTCCCTATAACGGAAGCATCCCTTAAAGTCTTTGAGTCAAGGAAAATCCCTGTTCTCAAAACTCCAGACGGTATAACCATCAAAAAGACTTTCGTGGAGGAAGAATGACGTCCCTCAAAGAATTCTTTGGCCACCGATTTGAGGAACTTGCAGGACTTTCTCCCGAAATGCTGATAAACCTCATCTCAAGGGAAAATATCTCCCTTGAAGTTGAGGAAAAAACTCCAAGATGCCCTGCTCTCCACTTTCAGGAATCCGTCTCAGACGTAGAATAGCCTACTTTTTGAGAACTCCGTCTATCCACCGAGACATTTCTCTCCTGTCCTGCAGCACCTTCTCGGGTATCTTCACCCCTTTCTCCTTACTCAGTTTCCTTGCAAACGCTATCTGTTTTTCAGTAGGCTTCTGCACTCTTTTCTCATTCCTTCCTACGCTCCCTTTAAGACGCTCTATGACTTCTTGACAATAGCTCCAGTCTTCCTGCAGTCTATGTTCGTCAACATTCTCTCCGACACGACTAACCAGGGATAACGCAAACTTGACCATTTTTGTCGTAGGTCTGCGTTTTAGATATGAGTAGTCTTTTCCCTGCATACCGGATGCTGTTTTCAGAACAAGGGACTTAATTCCCCGTTTAAAGTCTGCCTCTCCCCTATCGGCATCAATCTCTTTAAACTCCAGTTTTTTGAGGAACTGTTCCCACTGAGAGGTAAGAGAAACGTCAGCCACCTGAGTTCCCGAAAGACTTTCTATTAGCTTTCTTCCTGCTTCGGTAGAGATTAGCTGGCCTTTTCTATTTCTTGAGAGGTATCCTCTCTTGATGAGGATTTTTTCGTAGAGGTGTCTTGTAGCAGGAGTGCCTATGCCGAGTTTTTCCATTGCGGCAATGAGGCTGGCAGAGGTATATCGTGAAGGAGGTTTGGTCCAGCCTTCCCTGATGAGAATTTTTTCAACCTCTACCTTTTCCCCTGCTGAAAGAGGGGGGAAGGGAAGTGTTTCTTCGCTTTCCTTATCTTCTCCCTTTTCTACCTGTTCCACTGAAGAGTAAATTTCCTTCCAGCCGAGGGAAAGAGGGGTTCTGCCGACTCCTATGTATTCAAGGTCTTTCTTGCCGTCAGGCGTTGCCACTACCTTAGTTTCCTCGTAGTAGTAGTAGCCGTAGAGGTTGGCAAGGAGTCTTTTTACCACAAAGTCATAGACCACTTTCTCTTCTTTCGTTGCATTCTCAGGGAGAGGAGCAAGGGGAACGATTGCGTGGTGGCCTTTCTTTTCAACATCTTTAGTGTTAAAGATAAACTTCCTGATTTCGGGATTTTCCAGCCTTTCTATCAAGTCCTCTCTACCTAAAAATTTAAGAGCCTTAACTACCAGCACCTCGTCTGCATCTGCAAGGTAGTTTGATTCCGTTCTCGGATAGGAAAGTATGCCTCTTTCGTAAAGCCCCTGAACGACTTTCAGAACGTTTTCGGCAGTGGTTTTAAGGAGCCTTCCTGCATAATTCTGAACGTCTGCCAGTTTAGGCAGTTGGGGAGGCCTCTGCTTCTTTCTCTTTTTCTCAACCTTTACAACTACAAAAGGTCTGTTTTCAAGGGAAACTTCCCTTACAGCCCTTGCCCTCTTTTCGTCCTTTATCCTCTCCTTAAACCTGAGGCTAAAACTTTTACCGTCTTTCCTGCAGAAAGCTACAAGCTCAAAAAACTTTTCGGGCTTAAAGTTTTCAATCTCAAGGTCTCTCTTTACAATCAGAGCCAGAACGGGAGTCTGAACTCTCCCTACCGAAAGGTTCCTGTTCCCTGCAAGCCTCTGGAGAGTCCTTGAGAGGTTGATTCCTACCCAGGCGTCTCCGAGCTGTCTCAGTTTTCCTGCCTTGTAGAGGGAATCAAAGTGCGACGCAGGTTTTAGATTCTCAAAGGCCTCTTTCAGCGCTTTAGGAGTCTCCGAATTCCACCACGCCCTTTTAACCTTTGACATAGGAACGCCTGCTTCCTCTAAGAGCTCCCTGACAAGGAGCTCTCCCTCTCTATCGGGGTCTCCTGCTTCAACGACAAAGTCGTATTCTCCCTTCTTTGCCCTTTCAAGGGCCTTTTTAACAAGGGAATAAATGTCTCTCTTTTTCGGTTTCAGGATAAGCCTGTCGGGAAAGGAGTTTTCCCCTTTTCCAAAGCTCTTTTCTATGTCCGGTTCAAGAACGTGCCCTGCGAGATAGTAGATGTCTGCATCAACTTTCCGGCCGTTTAGAGCTGCTCCTCTTACCTCAATGTGGCCCCTTTTAGGGATAGCCTTTCCGCCTGCAAGAGTTAGTCCTTTAGCTATTTTCTCTGCAAGGGACTTTTTCTCAGCGAGAACTAAAAGTTTCACTGTTTCTCTCCTTCCTTCTTTTTTTAATTCTATCATTGATACAATCAGTTAAATACCGGACCTACTTACAGGTAGAATGAACTGGAACAGGTTGAGGATATTTAACCTTCTCAGGAAAAACGATTTCAGGTTAAACGTAATTGCTTTTTATCCACCTCAAGTAGATGATTTTCTGAATTTCCTCTTTAACGAGTACGACCTGATTTTTCCTAAAAGAGGAGTGCTGGAAAGTACATACAGGAGAAAGTTTCCTCAAAGAGGAAAAAAAGAAATCAGAGTGGATTTTTACTTCCTTCCGTCTGTAATTCCTTCGATTAAAGAAAACTACAGGGTAAACATACTCATTACCAGACCAGCTGTACCGATACTTGAGATAGAAAATGTTAACAAACTCCTGATTCTTTTTCCCGATTCGTTTTCCTTTTCCTGCTCTTTTTTCGGCATTCCTTGTACTACCTGGGATAAAGCCTTATCAGTCATCTGGGAAGGGGGGAGCTGCAGGGGAGAATGCCACGGCGTCTGGGAACTCTTTTTCGGGAAAGGCTGGTTTTACTATCAGCAGAACGGCTGCGAAAAACAGCTGAGCTTTAGCAACTTTACCGTAAACGGAAGAAAAGCTGAAAAGGCCGAAAAAATATACGCACTCTTAAAAGAAGCCCGAATGAGAAAAAAGAGCCTGAAACTTACCAGTATGGAAGACATACTTCTCATTCCTATCGGAAAGGAAATGGTTCTAAAACTTCACGAACACGACAACAATCCTTCTGTAACAAACATCCTTAGAGCTGCACTTGAAGTGGAATCAACCTTTTTAGGGAAAAACTTCACCTATAAGTTTCTTTCCTTTAAAGAAACTCTAACCTGGAAGGAGGAGAAAAATGCTTACCTACCTGAGCCTGCTGATAGTTTTCTCAGGAGCTGTTCCGTTTTTCAGGAAAGGTAATTATGTAAAAGGACTTCTGCTGTCCTTCTTAGCGCTAACAATCCCTCTATACGGCATAAAGACCTTCGGAACGCCCGGAATAATCTTTTCTATCCCTGCAGCCTTCGGAATTTACCTGTCCTACTTTGACCTCAAAGACAAGTCCCTTCCCGGCCGCCTTCCCGCCGCTGCCTACTTCCTCTCTCTCTTTACCGCCCTCTTTCTCCAGGTTAAAACAGGAAACAACCTCTTTTACACCTTCCTGATGGTCGTCTTTTCCTTCGTAACTATCAGGGAAATTTCATGGCTCCTGCTTGAGAAAGAAGGCCTCGGAGACGCTGACCCTTCCGTGGCTCCTCTTTTCTTCTCCTTTTTCCCTCTCCCGCAGGTTTTTCTCGCAGTCTCTTTTTCTGCCTTCTCCGCCCTCATCCACTACGCCCTTCTCCGTCAGAAAAACAGAGGAACTCCCGTTCCCCTTATCCCTCACTTCCTCGTCGGGAGTTCCCTTACCTCTCTTTTAATCCTTGCAGGCCTACTGAGGTAACACCGGCGGACCCGAAGGAGCACCTGAAGGTTTCTCAATAATCTCAGGACTTGCCGTCGTTGAGCAGGAGTTGTAGTAAGCCTCTACGTCCTGAAGGTCCTTGTTTGTTACCGTCACTATAAAACAGTCTTTCCCGCTGTTTGAAGTGTAGGTGTCAACGTGAACGTGGTTGCCCGGTGAGGCAACTATAAAGACGTTCGGGCACGTGTTCTGGTCCTTGTCAAGGTAGTCCCTCTCCGAATCGGGAGCAGACGTGTTCACAAGGTCCGCAGGAATGTACTCCCCTCCGTCAGTCACGTAGCAGAGGTGCTCCGCATTTATCGCAACCTTAGCATCAGACAGCATTGAGAGCCTGATTCCCGCCTCTTTTGAGCCTGAAATTCCCGGAATCCCCACCTTAATCAAAATCAAAGCAAGAACCATCGCCGCTATGATTGAAAAAAGCAGAATAAATCCCTTCCTTTCCCTTTCAGGGCGTCTTGTCCTTCTCTCTCTTCTTCCCATACCTTTCTCCCTCAAAGGGTTAAAACACAAACAAAAAAGGGGGCCTCTGTAGGCCCCCTTCTTTTCGTTCTTACCGTTCATTACTGAGTCTGAGTAATGTAGGGAGAAGCATGAGTGTTGTCGCAGGAGTCGTAAACAGCCTCAATGTTTGTGAGCTTGTCGTTGGTAACCGTAACCTTGAAGCAGTCGTTTCCGTTGTTGTCCTGGTAGGTGCTGATGGTCACGTGGTTGCCCGGTGAAGCAACGATGTAGTCGTTCGGGCACTGAGCGTCAATCGGGTTCTTCCCGGCCTCTGTTCCGCCCGTGTTGTCAAGGTCGGAATCCACGTACTTCCCGATAGACGCAAAGCAGAGGTTCTCAGCAGTTACGGCTGCACTTGCGTCGTTGAGCATGGACTGCCTTATCCCCGCATCCTTAGAACCTGAAAGTCCGGGCAGTCCGATTTTCAGAAGGATGAGCATGAGGGCAATCGCAGCTATGATTGAGAAAAGCAGAGCAAATCCACCACGGGCCTTTTTAAGCCCCTTCCTGAGCCTCTCTCTGAGCTTCCTGTTTCTTACCGCCATAGGTTCACCTCCTCTATCCTTTAGTTTTTTCTCCAAAAATTATCAGCTTCGGCTGAATTAGAATATAAAGCTCAGAATACTCCCTGTCGGAGTTTTTCTTATACGGAATCCCTAAATTCATTGCACCGCTTAGCTTTTCCTGATATTTCCTTATTCCGCCGATAAAGACAACATCTCCGGGTCTGCACCTTACGACCGTAGAGAGCTCTCTCGGAGCCTGAACGGGAAGCGTAACGGTTCCGACGTTTCCTGCCTTAACGTCCTTGTCTCCAAGGTACTTGTTCTCCTTCAGGCCTATTCCCATCACTATCGTTCCGTCGTCAAGAACGGAAGGAACAATCCTCAGCTTGAATCCGTCGTCAACCGTCTTTATCTCGTACGTGAGAGTAGGATTCGTTCCACCCTGGCTGATGCTCGTAGGCACCGCATAGGGAATCTCCGTAACAGAACTTATCCTTGCAGGCATCCTCGGAACCGTTAAAAGGCTTAAAGAGGAGATAAGCTTTGCATGTCCTGTAGAGATTATGTAGTTAACAATGCTCGTAACGTCTATCCCGTGAGCAATGCCCGAAAGGTAATCGGAAGAGAGGCTTGTAAAGTCCACGTTCACCTGATTGCTGCTTCCTATCTCAAAAGTCGCCTGGTGCCTGTAGGCCCTCTTCAGCGCCTTCACAAAGAGCGAATAGTCAAGCCCTTTCTGCCTGTTTATCCCTACAACGTAGACCTTCATCGCAACCATCTTTCCAAGAACTTCCCTGCTCATTTCCCTTACAAGCTCGTCAACCTTCCTCTCCTCTAAAGGAGTTACCCTCACTATTAGCTCTCCAAGTGAGGGAACCACCGCAAAGCGTCCCTTTCCCTCTTTGTACTGTGCACTTAAAATCCTTATTACCTCTTCTCTTTCAGTGCTCTCTCCAAGCCTCTCCTTCTGAGTCGTCCTGTTCCTGCTTACCTTTGAGTCCTTCGTAATCCCGGTGCTTAAGGTCCTGTTTACTTCCTGCTTTTTCTCTCTCTTTTCCCTGTTTGAGCTGTTTTCACTTCCCTTCTCCCCGTTTACAACGGCAAAAACGGGCCTGTTCTTCCTTTTCTCGTTCTTGCTGTTGTATTCGCTGTCCTTTGTCTTTTCCCTCTTCGCCGTATTCTCACTCAGCCTGCTGCCGCTGTTTTTCTCCTTCTTCTCAACTGAATTTCCCGAATTCTTCTCCCTGCTTGCACTTACCGAATACGCCTTTGCCTTCCTGAACTTCTCAGAGCTCTGGTCGGCATACTCAACCTTCTGAGTCACGCTTACCGTTCCCGAAACGTCGTAGCTGAGAATGTTCCTCAGGTTCTTTTCAAGGACATCAAAAAAGCTTCCCCTGAAGGCCTTTAAAACGCTGTCGCTGTCCTCAAATCCGTATATCGCCTTCAAAAGGGAAGATGAGAACATCGGAAACTGGTAAACGACAATCCTGTCCTTCTCAAACCTTACAAACCTTCCGTCCGCTTCCCAGTAGCAGTTGGTCTCAAAGGCTACCTTCTCAATCAGGTCCCTTAAAGTCATCGTTCCCCTAACGGCCGGTACCTGACGGGCCGAAAGAACAGGGTCGTAGCTCACGGCAAAACCGAGCCCGGAAAGGTAGTCTGCAAAGTCTCTGAGAGTCCCACCCTTAAAGTCCACGCTGATAAGTGCATCGGCAGGTTTCTGAACAAGGTAAGTCCTCTTTATGAACGCCTTTCCCTTAAAGTACTCCACCGTCTTAATTTTCTTAGGCGGGGGAACCTTTATCGGATTTACCACGGGCTTGCTCTTTACTGTTGCACAGCCCGAAACGAGAAAAAGAGAAGCAAGAGAACCTGCCAGCGCTCTTTTCATTTTTTCTCCCCTTTGTAGGTTTTAACTTATTTTATCAACGGAGCTACTGAGAGAGCTTTTCAAGACAGTCCGATTCGTCCGAACAGACCACTTTTGCCACCTCTGTAACCGCCGTTCCGGGCATTACTATCCCGTCGGGAGCTATGAGGGAGTAAAAGCCTTCCTTATCGGCAACAATCTGGTTGCCGTTTGAATCAACAATGTTGCAGAAAGTTGTATCCTGAGCGCTGAGCCCCTCTGCAAAAACGTTCCCTATAACGGTGCTTCCGGAATCGGTGGTAAAGCTGTTCCTTGAAAGAACAGTCCCTATCAGCATGGAATTTCCGTAGAGCTCCCCGTCGTTAAAGTCCCACAGGCAGTATTCGGGATTCGTGCAGTCGTTCACCTGAGAAAAATTCACGCTTTCGGCTTCAAAGTGAAACAGAGAATCGGGATACACGGTATACTTTACAATATCTGCACTTCTTGACTTGAATTTTCCCTCTCCCGTCCAGTGCATTTCGGAGTTGTAGGTGTACAGGTAGTTTGAAACGAAACTGCTGTCGCTGAAATTCCAGATGGAGTTAATCTGATACGCATTCCCGCTCACGTTCAGCGTAGAGTCGTTAAGCGTTAGGGTTGACTTGTAGTCGTAGTAATTTTTCACGTAAACAGTTGCGTTCTCAAGCGTAACGTTGCACTCAATTGCGTAAAAGTTTTCGTAGTAGTGCACTCCGGTAATCTTTACAGAACCACCGTAGCAGTAAAAAGTCCTTGCTCCGTAAAGACTTGAAGGAGAAATTGAGAGGTCGTCAAGGTCGTCCGCAAAGTCGGGATACTTGAGGTTTCCGTTCTCCACAATCTTGTCGGCCGATGAATCGTCGTCCACGTAGACCTTTCCGTTTGCGTATGCAAGTCCTAAGTGAGCCCCGTTTTCAAGGTAGAGGTCTCCCGTCGTGTAGACCTTGTCTATCTCCTTGTATCCTGAGACGGAAGTGTCAAAGTTCGTAACAAACTCCACGTCCTTCGGGTTAGGCCCTGCGGGATTTGAAGGAACGTCTATATCAGGGCTCCAGTAAAAGTTTGAATCAAGGTAAACGGTAAAGTCGGGATTCGTCTCTCCCCTGAGCTTATTTCCGTCCCAGTACCAGCTGCAGGCCGTTCCCCCGTCAACCGTTGAGGAAGGAGAGTAAACGAGAGGTATCTTTCCCCGTCCGCCGCCTCTTACAAACTCTGCTCCCTGATAAAGATTTATCCCCTTGCCCTCTACGTGAACAATCACGTAGGCTTCTCCTGAAGAAACGGGCTTCATCTTAACCGTGTACTTAAAGCCCTGCGGAGTACTTACCTTCTCAAGAGTTTCCCCTAAAGACGAAGAGTAGATAGGGAAAAATCCCTGTTCGTCTGCTTCCGAACAGTTCTGGTCTGCCCCGCTGCAGTCGTTCCAGTCTCCGTCGTTCTTCAGGGCGTCCCTTGCAAGGTTGAATGCTCCCCTCACGGTTTCCACTCCGGGATACAGGTTCCCCGACTTTACGGTCTTAAGCTCAGTCTCAAATCCTACAACCGCTCCTACTCCGAAAACGATAATTCCAAGCAGCGCAAGAGACCACATCCCCGCTCTCCTTCAATCCGTTTTAACCAAAATTTAATCCCTGCTTTTCGTCTCTTTTGAATATCTCAAAACGTCCATCACGTAAAAGCCCTGAAACAGAGCATTTTCGGGCGACAGATAGCACAGCTCCTCAAATTCTTTCCTGCTTTCTACCTTTTCAAAAATCGGCACCTTTCCTTCTGCGTGCAGGAGCTCTGTAAGGCTTGAGAGGAACCTGCGCCCTTCCCCGCTTTTAAGGAGAGGAGCAAATATCTTCCTGTCTATCTTCACGTACCTGAAGTTAGGGAGCTTTAAAATCCTGATGAGAAGTTCAAGGTTGGAGTATCCCGTTCCCCAGTCGTCCACCGAATAGGGAAAGGGAAGAACGGGAAGGGCATCGGGAGTGTAGGGCTCAACTTCTATTATCTCAATAACCACGGGCACTATTTTGTTGAGCTCTAAAAGGAGCTGTTTAACGTCGGGCGGCATGAACATCACAAACGTAGGCGGGAAGTTTATGAAAAGCCTGACGTTCCTCTGTTTCCTTACCTTACTGCATATAAGGGAAACTGCTTCCCTGTTGTTCCCCAGTTTCCCCTGCCACGTGAGTATTTCGTATCCGTAAACCGTAAAATCCCTTCTAACAATAGGTTCTTCCCTAAACAAGTTTCCCTCAGCTTATAAGCCAGGATAGGTCTCCCGTATACGTTCCGCCAACAATGAATTTCTGATTTCCCCTTTCGGTTTCCATCTTCTTGTAGCTCTTCGGAATGAAGGTGATTTCCTGCTTCTCCTCTCCCCTCTTTATTACGCTCCTGTACCGCCTGTTGAGCTCAAGGAAGGTAATCTCGTCAAAGATAACAGACAGCCCCTTCTTTGAAACGTCAAACACGTATCCCGTCTTGTCGTCCACTCTTATCTCTACCTTCTTCGCCGGATAGAGAACAACTCCCACGTCGGGCTGAGACTCTGCCCCTTCCACGTATACGGCGTTGATAATCGGGTCGGGCTGCACAACTCTTAAAAGCTCTTCCAGCGACGTTTCTCCCCTTTCAACCTTCCTCAGCCCGTTTATCCACAGGTTTCTCCAGTTTCTGTCCCGCAGGTGCTTCTTTATCTCTACCGTTGAAACTCCGGAAGATATGAGCCTCTTTATCTCCTCGTCTATCTCAAGGAGCTCAAACACGGCCGTTCTTCCCGAAAAACCGTTCCTGCACTTTTCACATCCTTCCCCAGCAACGTAGTAGTAGTCAAAATCTATGTTGAACTGCTTTTTAACCTCTTCGGGAATTTTCACCTTCTTTCTGCACGCAGGACAGAGCTTCCTTACAAGCCTCTGAGACAGGAAGGCAAGAAAGGAGTTAGCTATCAGGAACGGCGAAACCTCAAGCTCTTTCAGCCTGTCTATGGCCGTTACGGAGTCGTTTGCGTGGAGAGTTGAGAAAACCATGTGTCCCGTTAAAGACGCCTGAACGGCCGTCTTTGCAGTCTCAGAATCCCTTATCTCTCCGACCATTATCACGTCGGGGTCGTGCCTTAAAAAAGCCCTCAGCGCACTTGCAAAGGTTACGTTCCTCTGCGGGTTAACCTCTACCTGCCTTACTCCCCAGTTTGTAAGGTCAACCTCTACAGGGTCCTCAACCGTAAGAATTACCTTTTCCTCTCTCCTCTTTCTGTACTCTTCGGCCATCCTGATTATCGTCTGGTAGAGAGTGGTTGACTTTCCCTGTCCCGTTCCGCCCACGTCCACTACGGCCCCGTAGGGAGAAAAGGCTATCTTCATGTACCTTTCAAGGTCCTCAGGTTCAAATCCCAGCTCTTCCAGGCTTATCTGCAGAATCCTTGCCGAATCCTGTATCCTTAAAACAGCATCTTCCATTCCTATCTTGAGAGGAAGGGTGGAAACACGGATTTCTATCTCACGGCCGTCTACCTTTACCTTCATCTTCCCGTCCTGCGGCCGTGTAGAGTCTCCCGTGTCCATCCCCGCCCTTTCCTTTATCTTCGTAACAAGCCTTTCTGTCATCGTCCTTGAGAGCTTTTCGGCATCCTCTACGACTCCCGCTATCCTGAACTTTACGACTCCGCTCTTTTTCTTAGGCACGACGTGAATGTCTGATGCCCCCTCTCTTACGGCCCTCTCTATAATCGCATTCAGCCTCAAGCCTACCGTTGAATCGTCTACGGCTTCCTCTTCCTCTACCTCTTCCTCAATCTCCTCTTCTCCCGTGATTTGCTTTAAAAACTCTTCCTTCAGGGCTTCGTACTCTTTCTGCGGTATCTCCACTATTTCCTTAAGTCCAAGCTTCCTCTGTTTTTCGTAAACCGTGAGGTCGCTCTCTGCCGTTTCGGGAGTAAGAACCATTTTCCCGTCTTTCGTCACCAGGAAGTTGTACCTTATCGTCTCCTGCGAAAGGGAAAAATCAAGGTCGTCAACCTTTACCATCCGTTTCCCCCTTACCTTTTCCTGACTTCCACCGTGCAGCTTCCGTCCTTTACTATGCGAACCTTTAAAGGCACTGCAGAACGGAACACAAACTCAACATCAGAAGGAGCAGAAACGGTAAAGTAAAAGTCCTTCTCCGTTCCGGTTGCCCCGTAGGTAAGGGCCTTCTCAAGAACCTCTTTAAGCGGAAGTCCTTTCCCTTTAGCCTTTTTAGGAACTATCCTGTACCTGTAGGCTGAAGGCTTCCCGTTTTCAAACTGAACGGGAATTCCGCCCTTAAGGTCTCTGCACTCTCCGTACACGTCTACTTCTTTCCCGTCGTAGTCAACGACGGCCCTTCTGCAGTCATTTAGGAGCTTCTCCACAACCGACCAGGCACTGACGTTCCTGTCGTAAGCAGTAAACAGCGGTTTTTTCTTTTTGGAACGGCTCACCTGAGTTTTCTTCCTGTACTTTAGATACGCCCACTTACCGCCGTAAAAACCGCCCGCTCCTAAGAGAACTATTAAAACAGCAACAAGAGCCTTCTTAATCCAGCCCTCAGACTTCCCCTGAAACCGGGAAAGGAAAACCTTTAAAAACTCAAACGGGTTAGGCTCTCTTAAAAGCCTCTTCCTTTCCTTCTCCGCTATAGGGTTCGGCCTGATTTTGTTTATCCCGACTTCTAAGCCGACTTCCTTTAAAACCTCTTCCAGCAGGGCGTATCCCTTCTCATCCCCGTAGTAGAAAAGCTCCACCTCTCTGTTTTTTTTGACGAGGTAGGAGAGAATCAGAGACTTTACGGGCCTCTTCTGGAGAAAAACGATAATTCCGTCCACTTCCCTGCCGTCGTAGTAGACGGCGCCGAGGTGCTCTTTCCCCATGTCCTTAAACGTGAACAGGTAGAGGAAAGGCCTTCCCCTCTCTATAAGCCTTCCGGCAAGCACCACGGGAAGGAGCTCTCCGTCTGCAGGCTCCCCGCAGAACACCGCCCCGTAGGTATCCGTTAGAGGGTAGAGGTAAATCTTGTCCTCACACTTAACAGACTCCTTAAGGTAGGAAAACACCTCTTTTCCAGCCTCTTTAAGAGAGGGGAACTTTACAAATTCCATACCTTACCTCTCATCGGATTACTGCATGTTCTGAAGGCTCTGAAGGAGCTTGAATATCGGCATTACCACGGCAAAGAACACCAGCGAAACGATTACCAGCGCCGTTACGAAAACAGTCGGAGTTATCATCCCTTTCAGCCGTTCGCTGTAGGTGTAGAACCTGTCCCTTAAGTACTCAAGGGCATCCCTGAGCCTGTCCGAGAGCTCTCCAGACTTAACTCCGATTGCAATCAGGTTCTTAACAGGAGTAGGAATGAACGGATGGTAGGCAAACGCCCTGTCAAGAGGGAAAGACTGCCTTACGTGAACGTCGTAGACAACCTGCCACGCCCTTCTCAGGTAAAAGTTTCCCGTTCCGTCTATAATTGACTGGAGTATCTCACTGATTCTAAATCCCGTCCTGTAGAGAACGTAAAAATTCATGAACGCCTTGTAAAGGTGCATTGCCACGTATCCTGCACCTACGAAAGGAAAGCTTATGGCAAAACGGTCCACTCCTTTTTTGAAAACAAGACTCTTTTTGTAGAGAGACACAAAACCTGCGGTCAAAGAAACAGACAAAACCACAAAGACAACGGCAAATTCAGTGGCGTGTTTCCCGAACTTTATGACAAGACGTGTAAGTGTCGGAAGCCTGTAGCCCGGAACTATTCCCTGAAGAACGCTCCCGAACTGGCTCAGAATAGGCGGGATGAAAAACACGACCATTACAAACAGAATCGCAAAAATAACCGCCGGAGCTACAAGAGAAGAGAGAAACTGTCGGGAAAACTCCTTCCTCTCCTTGTAGATTTCGCTGAGCCTCTCAAGAACTTCAACAAGCCGCCCGCTCCTTTCTCCGTTCGCCACTATGTCAACGGCCTCTTTAGGAGTTCCCGCCTTCTCAAGGGCCTCTGAAAGGTGTAGCCCCTCTTCCATCGCTTCCCTTACCTTAAACAGGAAAAGAGCAATCTTCGGGTTTATCTGGTCCTCTATCAGAATTTGAACAGCCTCAGGCGGTGGCACCTTCCCTACAAGCTTGTAAAGAGACGAAAAAATAAAGTACCAGTCCCAGGAGAAAAGGGGCATGAAGGCCGCAAGGGAAAACCTCTGCTTCTTTACGTCTCCGGGCTTTACGAATATTCCCCTATTCTGAAGAAGCCTTACGGCTTCCTCTACAGACGAGGCAACAATAATGCCCCTCGCCCTGTCTCCCGTTAGGTACCTGCCTTTGTACCTGTAGACGTTCATAGGGCTACCTCATTCCCCCCTTTCTCTTTCCTGTCTACCTCAGCTCTTTTCTCCTTAACACTTTCAGGGAGCTCTCCCTTCTTAACTGCACCGTCCACCATGTTCTCCAGGTTGTCCTTCCTTACCGCAAGGGCAAGCGCCTTCGGATAGTCAATCAATCCTTCCTTCAGCCATTCAAACAGCTGAGACTCAAAAGACTGAGAATAATCAATGGAATCCAGCAGAGAGATAATCTGCTTGTCGGCGTCGGGCTCTATCATCATGTTCTTTACTGCGTTGTTGAAAAAGAGCGCCTCGCACAAAAGCCTTCTCCTTCCCTCTCCTATCCTTACCAGCTTCTGAGCCATAAAGCCTATTACCACCTGAGAGAGCCTGTACCTTACAAACTCCCTCACTCCTTCAGGTGCAAGGAAAGTGAGCCTGTTTATGGCCGTTACCGTATCGCTTGCGTGGAGCGTTCCCATCACAACGTGTCCGGCTTCGGCTGCGTCAAGCACTCCCATCAGGGTTTCAGAGTCCCTTATCTCTCCAAGCAGTATCACGTTCGGGTCCTCACGGAGAGCCGTCCTTATTCCTGCAGGATAGGAAGGAAAGTGTGTTGCAAGCTCCCTCTGGTTGACTATTCCTTTTGCGTTCCTGTGAACGTACTCTATCGGGTCCTCAAGGGTTATGACGTTTACGGGCCCGTTTTCAAGGATTTTCCTGATTATTGCGGCCAGACTCGTTGACTTACCTGAACCCGTTTCCCCGATAACCAAAAAGAGCCCCGATACCTTCTCTCCGCTTGAGGCCGGATAGATAATCTTCTCTACAATTCCCTCGTAAACCTTTTCGGGAAATCCAAGCTTTTCAATTTCGGGCGGAGTCTCGTTTATCTCCCTCATTACAACGTAGTAGGCCCCGTCATCGGAAGGAGAGTAAACCCTTGCAACGTTTACCCTGAACCTCTTACTGCCGACGGTTACCGCAAAGTCGGCGTCTCCCCTTTCAGAAAGGTCTTTCTCCGCCTTTCTTTTCCTTCCTTCGCTTAAAAACCTCTCGTAAAAAAGAAGCAGAGCGTCCGCTCCCCTTAGGAGAACCCCTGTATCCTCTAAAAGTCCGTGAACCCTTATCTTTACGGTTCCTTCGGGAAGTATGTGAATGTCCGAACCGCCCTTTTCAAGGAGAAACTTTACAACCTGGTTAAGCCTCATCTGGTAGTCTTCTATCACCATGTCCATTTCAGCTCCCTAAGTGTTTTGAATTTTCTGTTTAAACTCCCTGAGCTCTTCCTTGAGCTTTTTTACCTCGCTCTCTTCGGCCGTCTTAACGGCAAGCCATATTTCGTTAAAGTGTGTTTTTACCTCACTCTTAAAGGAGTTGCCGTTTATCCTCTCCCTGAGCTCTTCCATCTTCTCCTTGATTCTATCAAGGGAATTTTCACGGAGAATTTCGTCTATTCCCGACACCACGACTTTCTTGCTTTCCTCTTCCTTTTTAGCCTTTGTGTAAAACAGAATTCCCGCTGCTGCTGTGGCCGATACGATACCGAAAAGAAGGACTGCTCCTTCCATCTATTCTCCTCCCACCAAGGAAAGTTCTCTTAACTGCCTGTCCGAAGGTTCTCCTTTTTCAATTCCGACAAAGAAGCGCCTTCCGTCTTCCGTCCTGCAAACAAAGTAGAGGCTGTAAATCTTTCCTTCAATTACTATTTCCGAAGGAGTTCCCATGACTCCGAGCCTGTCAAGGTTAAACTCCTCACGGATGTAAAAGAGCCCTTCGTACTCCTCAAACAGGTACGCCTTCTGCGTTCTGCCTACGGCAAACACTCCGGCCGCTCTCCTGTTATTCCTAAAGAGCCTTTTTCTTAAAAGCTTCCCCAGGTTGCTCATGTCCCTACTCCTGTATGGCTTTTTCTTCCTCGTCAATATAAGACGGCAGGGAGTCGTAAGGGTTCGGAGAGGTATCGTCGGTAAGGTAAATGTATTGGCAGTAGCCCCTTATCCGGTTTTCCACGTCCTGAAGGTTGCTTTTCTCCACTCCGTAAACCATGCATACAGATTTTTGAGGAAATCCCGAATAGTCCATCCCGTCCAGGTTGTCAACAGAATCCTCGTAGGTAACGACGTAGTCTGCAAAGTCAAAGTAAACCGGAGCAGGAACCGTTCCGGGATTTAAAACGACGACCTTTTTCCCTCTGCTCCTTACGTAGTCGGCAAGAGTTTTGTAGTAGGAAGCGTCCTTTTCCTCAATTGACGCCTCGTCAAAGAAAAATCCCTCTATCTCAGGGTAGAGGGAAATCCACCTGTCAACATCTCTTTCCACCTCTTCTAAGGGCCTGTTTCCCCACTTGGTGTAGACGTATCCCACGGGAACCTTTCCGTTCTTCACCAGCTGGTCTATAAAGTCAGCATAGTTAGGGTCGTACTCCTGTCCCGGTCCGTTGTCGGGATTGACTATAACGACCGCATCTACGGTAAGCCCCGCAGTCTTGTCCCAGAGAGTCTGGTCGTAAAAGTAGGCGGGAATCATGAGTCCCTTGAAGGGAAGGGTTCTGTCTATCTGCTGGTTCTCCTGCTGGTTCTCCTGCTGGCTTTCCTGATAGGGAAAGGAATACTGAGACTGAGAGCCTGAGTTTCCCTGACTGCCGTAGTTGTTAAGGCTGGTATACTCCATTCCGCAGGAAGTGAACAAAAGGGAAAAGGCAAAAGCACTCAGAAGGGCTTTTCTCATTTTGCTTTCCTCGCCGCAGAGTTTTAATAGATTTTAACAAAGAGTTTTGCGCAGAATATTTTTGTAGAATAGGGAAAAACCTTGAAAAGCAGGGAAAGGGAATGAGAAAGGGCTTTTTAACCTTTGATGCGGCTGCAGGGATTGTTCTTGCCTCTGTTCTTATAGGGCTGATAATTTTCGGTGCCTACCGTGTTCAGAACCTGAAAAACAGTCAGAGGCTTGCAGAGGCCAATTCCCTGCTCGGTACGTACATGGCAAAAGTTTCGGCCGTGTGCAGGGAAAATCCGTCGTATTCTGATACAGAGCAGGAAAAACTCGGAAACGACGAATTTACCGTTTCGGCACAGTGCCGTCAGGTAAACTACTCTCTCGTAGAGGTGAACGTTGAGGTTAAGGGAGAAGGAATTGACCTTAAGGGAAAGACGTACGTTTCGGAGTAGAAAGGGATTTTTCCTTCTCTACGACGTAACTGCGTGGCTCGTAATCGGCCTTACTCTGCTTGTCGTCGTTACCTTCTCCGTTTATGAACTCAACAGAGAGAGGGCGCAGGTAAGGAAGGCTCAGGAAGTCCTGAGCGTTAAGAGCTTCATGGATAAGAGCCTCTACTACGTGCCGCAGACCAAAACGGTAAGCAGCACGGATACGTCGGTAACGCTCAACCTGTTTAGCGGCTGCACGGTTACGATAAACTACAATCCCGACACAAAAGAAATCTCCTACTCAAAGAGCTGCCCGCAGGGGAAAAACATTACCGTCCCCGGCGGAGCAGAGAAGGTTGACTCCTTCAAGGTACTCTCTACCTCAGAAGGAACCGAAGTCGTAGTCTGCAAAGACAGCTCCTGCTACAGCTACTTTTACAGGGGTATGTAGCTTTCTCAATTCAAAAGGTTGCTCTTAGGTTTTTTGAACACTACAGGAATCGGTTTTCTCCTTCCTGTAAGGTTCAGGGTTTTCAGTCCTGCCGAAAGGAGAACAGAATAGAGGGCAAACTTTCCTATGTCCTCTCCCTTTTCACTCAAAAGCTCTTCGTCAAAGTCTGCCTCAAAGAGATAGGCTTCAGCTCCTTTCAGGGAAAAGTCAACAGAAACAATCAGTCCCGTGTCTGTTCCACGGCTTTTTTCAAAGTCTTTTATTTCCCTCACGATTTCTCCTTCGTTCAAAAGAAGGCCGGCTCCGAATTCCCGCAGAACGTTTCTAATCTCTCTCTCAGGTGCTTCTTTCCTGAACCGGAACAGCAGGTAGCTACCGAAACGGTGGATAATCTTAAACCCTTCACCGCAGGAAGAAAAAACGCTCTTAGGAACAATCAGGTCATGAACGTAACCAAGCTTTTTCAGGATTCTGGTAAAACTTTCGTACAGAGTGAAAAGGAGTGCTGCCTTCTCAGGTTCAGCCTCTTCTCCGAACAGCCACCTTACAAAAGAATCAAAGAGAAAGTCGTAGGAAGTTAAGCACTTAACGGCCGTTTCTCCGTCTATCCCTGAAAGGACAAGGTGCCTGTAGGAAACGTTTACCGCTTCCTTATCCTGCCTGTAGAGAAAAACAGCAACAACGCCCTCTCCGCTCTCCTCAACCGCTTCGTTTATCCTCTCTACCTCTCCCTCTACCGCACCTTCAGGATTGATTCCGAGAAAGAAACAGAACGGAATCACCTGCTTTTTGAGTTTTAAAACGTCCTCGTCGCCTAAAGGTTTTTCCGTATATACTGCGTGCAGAACAGAATTTCCGTTTAAGGCCGCCCTACTGAACATGTCTGCCCCCTTCTGCTATTTCTTCCAGCTTAGGAAAAACAGTGCCGTAAACTTCCTGAAAGTAGATGACCTTTAAAATATCCTCGTCGTTTGAAAGGTGAGGGCCAACAAGCCTCTCCACGTCTGTTTTCAGGTTGCGGGAAAGCTCAGAATCTACAGGGAAAGCAAAGACCGTAGCTAAGGGAATCCTTCCATCAGGTTTGCTCCACAGTATCCCTACTCCCGTAGGTCCTTCCTTCAGGTGTTCTGAGATTTCTTCTCTGAGCCCAGGAGGAAGGCTCTGCTCAGGAGATTGAAGGTATTTCCCCATAAAGCCGTAAACCTCTTTTTCTTTTGTTCCTTTCGGGAACCTGAAGAGGATAAGTGCACCGTAGGTAGTAAGAGTGGTGAAGGAGAACATGCCGTTTTCGGATTCGGATTCTACGACGTTAAAGCCCTCTATACCGGTAGCCCTGCTGAAGGAAGCGGCAAGGGAAACTACCGCCATCAGCTTTTTGGCTTCCCGCTCCTTTAATTCTCCCGTGATTACCTTCCTGATAAAGGGAAAGAGGAAACCGTAGGAAACGACGTTTACGGATTCCTCTATGCCGTCGGTAGGGAAGGGTTTTCCGCTGACAATCAGCTGGTTGTTCTCTTCTTCAAAGGTAAAAAGCACAAGAACGGGCCCAGAGAGCTTTTCCGGAACCTGCACAACAGTTTTTACTCCGTCTTTGGCAAACCTTTCGGCATTCGTCTTAAAGTGCTTTCCGATAAGCCTGAGCTCTTCTTTCAGGCTTTCAGCCTCCTCTCTACTTAAGGGTCCGTTTAAAAACACCGCATACAGCAGTTTTTTCTCATCATTCGTAAGACCTACGTTAGTCCTCATCTTCCGCCTCCTTGACTTTTTCGGCAACTGCAATCTTTACAGGTTCTCTGCCTTTCTGTTCTGTCCACTCTACAAGGACGTATGATTCTGCAGCATGAATCCTTATCCTGTCGGGGAAAACTCCCTTTTCGGCAAGCTCTTCAAGGAACAGGTTCAGCTTGCCTTCCAGCGACAGAGGAGTTTTCTTAACCGGGAAAACTTTTACTCTCTTCCTCATCTACTCCCCCTCTAAAAGTTCAAGAATTTCCTCAACCTTCTCCTTGCCTACCTTCTCCTCAAGCTCTTTAAGAACAGGATGAAGTCTAAGGAGCTTAGCTTCCTTCCTGCACTCTCTGAGTTCTCTCTCTTTCTTTGAGAGTTCTTTTTCTTTCTCTTTTAGCTCCCTCTCAAGCCTGTACTTCTCCCCCTCTGCCTCTTTGAGGGAGTTTTCCGTAGTGGAGAGCCTCTCTTTAAGTCTTTCAAGCTCTCCCTTCAGGTCTGCAATTTCTCTTAAGGCCTTTTCGTATTTTTCAACCGGTATGCCCTGGTTTATTACCTGAGTTCTCTCCACCGGTCCCCTCAGGGCATCCCCGAAGTAGTCAAGGAGAGCATCAAGCCCTTTGGGAGTAGGCTCAATGAGAATAGCATAGCCTTTCTTCGTTTCTTCAATTTCAAATGGAAGTTTCCCACGGTTCTTGTCGTTGTAAACTTTCTGCCTGTTTCCGCCGTATCTCTCTAAAAGATTGGCAAGATTTGAGAGCGGATACCTGATAGCTTCCATGGCTACCTCCTGCACTTATTTGGAATCGTTGATTCTGCTGAACCTCAAGCTCTTTCCACTTGAGAATTTCGGGAGAAATGCCAAATTCCACGCCCACGGTTATCTCCTTCTATCCCGCCGTTCACCTCATGCTTATCTCAACCTCAATCGGTTCAAATCCCTCAAGGTTTTCAGGCTCAAATCCTGACCAGCAGTAGAGAATTACTTCGCCGTCCTGTTCTACAACCTTTGCAAGCCTTGTTTTCGGCGGATAGAAATCTCTCAGACTAAAGGCATCCACCTGCAGAAACTCCGGATAGCTGTTCCACTCAGGCAGGTCTGTTATTTCTTTCCATTTCTCATAAAGCTCTTTCCCTGCTTTACTTCGCCTGTTAGGGACAAAGGCAATCCATTCCTTTTCGTCCCAATACTCTACTCCGTCCACCCTGAGGTCTTTTCTCCCTGAAAGTTTTGAAATTAGCTGACTCTGACTCTTTTCTACCAAGAGCTTAGGAATCTGAGTAAAAAAGGTAGCTTTACCAGAGATAGGAAGCTCTTTCCCGAATTCGGGAAACTGCTCTTTTAAAAATGCTTTGAGCTTTTTTGCTTTTTCCTTACTGGACTCTTTTCTCCTGAAATACTCCTTTTTTCTCTCTCCCACCACACGGTAAACAGTAATGGTTATCCTGCTCACTTTTTACCTCCTTAAACTTTAGTTGTTAAGGGGCTATTGTCAGAATGTTCTTTTCTGATTTCTTCCAAGTATCCTCCCTCCTTGAGGAAATGCTCAATGGCAATGTCCATTCTTACCAGGTCGTCAAAAACTTCTTCTGCCAGACTGGAAAGTTCCATCAGGAGATTAAGTACTCCCGATGACTTGTTTATGTCATTGGCAAGAACAACAACTTTTTTCATTTTCCCGTAAACCTTCAGAAACTCCTCAAGACTTTCAAAGCCTCTCGGTCGTCTTTCAGACATTTTTACACCTCCTCCGTATTTATTCGTTGTGCAGTTCGTAATACAGAGTTTCTTCTACCAAAGGAGTCTTGATTCTTATTCCGATAACTGCGGGTTCTCCTATAACTTCCGTGTATTCCTTTAAAAGGGCAAGGTATTTCTGAGGAACGTGGATGACGAAGGTTCCGTATCCCCCGTCCTCTGCTAACTCGTATTTAAACTCAACGGCTATTTCTCCCTTTTCTATTCCTTTGTTCAGTCTATCAATGATGGATTGGATTTTATCTATATCTCTTAAAACCGGAGATAAGTTCGCCACATTTTTTCCTTCCTTCTGCATGAAGTAAAACTGCCAGAAACTGCTATCTGCTTTAGTTTCCTCACACTTATACCCTAAGAAATAAACCTTACGGCAGATGTACCCTTTCTGCGGGAGAACAAAGCGAACGTACTCATTAGGATTCTTAAGAATGAGATGCTGCACATTTGTGAACATATAAACCCTGGCTTCTATACTCAGTTCTCCGGGAAGTATACACTTCTGCTGGTCGTCCTCTATTACCAGTCCCTTGCACAGCGTAATGGAAGGATACTTTTTCATTACCCATTTAAGAGTATACATCGTATCCGTATCTGCAAAACTTACGGAAGAGGATGCAACGGCCAGCACCGTACCAGCTAAGAGAATTCCAGCCTTTAGCCCTTTCATCTTTTGGCTAATTTTCATGTTTCCCCCCTTTGCTCATATTCTCTTCCTTGTATTCTCTCCACAGCCTCTCCCACTCTCCTTTAAGCTCCGGAGAGGGAGAAATCACCAGCAGCTCAATTTCTCTTCCGTCGTCTATGAAGGTTTCGGTCTCTACGCTGAGGTCGGGATTTCTTATTGTTGCCGTTTTCGGAACAGCAACAGCAGGTCTGTTGGAGAAAATAAGAATCCGGTCGCTCTCTATCCCTGCGTAGCTCAGAAAGGCAAGGAACTTCTTGAAAGGGTCTTTAATCTTTCCGATTTCTTCTCTCTTCACGGCTCCTCCTCTTCTTCATTCGTTTTCCTATTACTGTATTATAGCCATAATCATCGTATTTGCAAGTGATTGGCTCCATAATCAAATTTTCTGATTACGATTTGAAAATGAGAAAGCCACTTGACAGCGGCTGGAGAGGGAATAAATTTAGGAGTAGGAAGAACTCAAATTCTTTAAACAAAGGAGAGGAAAAAATGGTAGGAAGTATGACGGGAGAGCAGGTAAGGGAGTTCAAAGAGATACTGAAAGGCCATCTTGGAGAAATAGCCTCAGCACTTGAGTTTGAGGCAGGTAAGCATCCAGCGGATATAGACATAGAAAGACTTGAGGAACTAAAAAGTATGCTTGAGAAGGTTATCCAGGGAGTAAAAATCTTTCAGGACGGGCTATACGACGAAAAGTATGGAATGGAAAGCGGCGACGTGGCCATATCAAAGCTCAAGGAAATCCAATGGTAGGAGAGGAAAAATGAGAGTTATAGACGAAAGACTGAGAGACTTTTTAATTGCCTACGAAGGCACTCTCCTTCAGGCAGAGGATGAAAGGTTCTCTATTTCCGTCAAATACAGAGAGGGCTCTCTCCCTCTCTTTTCGGGAGTAGAGCTTTTTGTTTTTGACAAATCTAAAGTTTCCAACTTCCAAAACCTTTCAGAACTTGAAAATGCGATGGAGCTTTACTTTTTCAGGTTCTTTCTCCCTGCTCCCTACCTCGTTGCAGAGGCCGTCTCAGAAGCAACTAAGCTGGAAATAGAGGGAATAATAGCAAGGCTTCAGGAAGACTTGAAGAACGAACTCTACACCTTCTACGGCAGAGGAAAGGCTCTTGTCATTGCGGCCGGTAAAAACCTCTCACTCTCAAGGAGGGGAGTTTACCTCTACTCAGAAGTAAGGCCTGACAGGGAACTTCCTGAACCTTTGCCTGTCGTGGAGATAACGGAAAAAGGAATAGAGCTCCACGAAGAAAACCTGAAGTTGGAACCGTAAAAGAAAGAAACAAAGGCAGTAATCCGTTCGGGAGAGGTTCCGATAGGATACGCTCCCATTAAAGTGGAAATAGAAAGAGAATAAGGGAGAAAGCCATGAGACCGGCATCTTTTGTCTTAATCAGAGAAGGAGACTTGTTTCTTGCTCACGAAAGGAAACAGGACGGGAAAATCGGCCTTCCCGGCGGGATTGTAAACGAAGGAGAATCTCCGTTAATGGCAGCCGTCAGGGAAGTCAGAGAGGAGTACGGAATCCTTCTTGACCCTTCCGACCTGGTATTTGTCGGGAAAGTCGTGAACGAAAAAGGAAGGGAAGTTTTCCTCTGGGAATACAGGCTTGATGCCCTGGAAAACCTTTTATCCGGCTCTGAAAGGCTGGAGAACCTTCTAAAAGAAGCAGAGAAAAGAAAAGACGAAAGAGAAGTCGGGAAGATACTGATTCTTAAGCTTTCCATCTCTCTGCTCAAAGAATACGGAGACAGGCTCCATCCTACCTTTGAACTGCAGCTCAGGGAACTTCTGTTTGCACCGCCGAAAGGGGCGATAGTATCTCCTTCCTCTTGTGCGCCGGCCGGGATAGTGGGTAACAGGGAGTTTCTAAAGACGGTAAAAGAAGCAATAGAAAGAGCCCTTGAGGAAGGGAAGAGTGCAGCATACGTTCAGAGCTCCGACGGGAAAATCTACATGGTCGTGGCAGAAATTCAGAACAGGGCTCCTGTTTGTTTTGCAGACTTTACGGGAGAAACGAAGATAGAGGGAGTAAGGTTTTTCTTTGCCGGTGAAGGATTTTCCCTTACTGAGTGGAAAAAAGCGCACGAAAGACTTTCTGAAACCGAACAGAGCCTGAAAAGATGGGAAGAATTAGAGAGGGAACTCTCTTCCTTCCTGATTTTAAAGGTAATGGAAAAGGATTTTGCCCTCTACGAACAGCTCAACAGGAAGCTGAAATCCCTGTTTTGGGACGAAACGGGCTTTAAACGACTGCCGGAAGAAAACGAGCTCAGAGAGTTTATAAGGGAAATTGAGGAAGAAGGAATTTCAGCAGACGAGCTGAAAAAACTCCTGGACTATTAAGGAGGATACCGTGAAGAAGTTTAGATGCAGCGTAGGAAGCTGGGGCGGTCTCATCTACAGCGACGAGTTTACAGTCGCAGCAAGGAACAAAGAAGAGGCAGAGGAAATCTGCCTGAAAAGGATAAAGGAAAAGCTGGGAAAGAACTTTGACTGGTTTGAATACGACCTCTACCAGGGAAACGGCGGGATTGTCGTTCAGGAAACCACAAGGGAGGCATCGTAAAAATGCTAAAAAAATTTGACCTGCTGACAATCCTGTTTTTAGTGTTCCTCTTTCTCTGGATTGCAAAACTTCTCTACTGCGAAAGAACAGAAACAGGATGGCTCACGCTTGAAAACAGAACTCTTAACGCCTGCTATCTTGAGAAAAAAGGTAACTCCTACCTTGTTGAGCTCAAGCCCTGTGGAATCAAGAAAGGCAAGCTGGAGATTATTTGCCCGCCGGGAAAGAGGATAGATAGAGTGGTTATCTACGGAGCTCACGGAGAGTTTAAGACGGATGAGGTGATTTACGAATTTTAAGGGGGAAGTCGTGAACGAAGAAAGAGGGGTTGACCTTTTTCAGATGTTAATCTACCTATCGCTATTAGGCGTTTTGGGAATGGGTTTTTACCTGCTGGCAAAGACAATGATTCTTCAGACCAAAGAAGAGGCTTTTCAAAACAATGCTGTCAGTATTAGTGTCCAGGACGTAGAACACGTTTTCAAGACCTGCCCTATTCCCTTTAGCGAGTGGGAACTGCCGGAACGGATGAGTAGCGTTTGCGATGACCCGATACTTGAAAAGCAGGATTTTACAGTTACTCCCACCTCTCTTTACATAGTCAAAAACGGAGAAAAGTTAAAGCTGGTAGAAATAAAACCAAGCCTGCCTACGGCTCTTTCTTATCTTCCTGAATCGGAAGTCAAAACAATCTGTTCTGCTTTTAGGGAGCTGGCAAAGGAGATACGGAAAAGGGGCGGTTTTGCCGTTGCAAAGTGCGGTGGGAAACTGCCCGTTCTCCGAGTGGGAATTCCGGTAGAAAAACTACCGTTTAGCAACAAGGATAAGAAGTCTGTTAGCTCTGGTTCTGAAAATTCCGGGATAGCTCTGTTTAGTTTGTTTAGCCTAATCAGTGTTTTCTGAAGGAAGAAGTAGGAAATGAGAAAACTTGAAGAACTGATAGGAGAATAAAAGACATGAAAGAAAAGACTCAGGTCAGCACTCTGGACGACGCCCTTCTGCAGGCACTTGAACTTAACGGGATAGGAAAAGAAAAAGCAGAAGAAATTATCTTAGACTTCTACTTTCTTCTTACGGCAGAAGAGCTGATAAAGAAGGCAGAAAAGAAAACAGGCAAAACCGTAGAGGACATGGAAGAGAGAAGGGAGCTGAGACGAATTCTCGCAAATCAGCTCAAAGCCGAAGCAGAGATGATTGCCTACAGGTTCCTAAAGAAGGAAGGACTGCTTTAGGAGGAAAGAAATGGCCAAAGTAAAGAACCACAACGGAACTATTGTAATAGAGGGAGATAAAGCCTTTCTTACAGCTCTGCTGCAAACTACTAAAGAAGCCCTGGAAAGAGGAATCTCAATTGCCCTCGCCAACGGAGAGCTGAAAATAGTCGTCTCTCAATCTCCCGTTAACGTTCACAACCTTTCCCTCAGGCTGAAAGAGTGGGAAAGACTGAAAGACAACTACAAAACTCTCATTTACTTCCTCGCAAAATATAAAGGCATTGAAAAGCCCGATTTCAACTGGGAGAGGAAGCTGTTTTACGACGAAAGCGGATTTTGCAAAATCCCTGCGGCCAAAGAAGTAGGAGAACTGTTTGAAGCTCTTAAGATTTCAAAAGCCTGTGTCCCTGCCTTTTACTGCACGCAGTTAGAGCTCCTGTGGTGCATTCAAAAAGCGGGAGAGATTCCTTTCCTTGCCCTTACAGAAAGGGAAATTTCAACAGACAACTTTAGATTCGCAGGATTCTGCTACAGAAACGAAAGACCGTATTTCAGGTTTACTTACAGGGATTCTGAATCAAGAAAAGACTTCCCGTCTGACCTGATAGACAACTTCTACCTCTACTACCCTCTCAAGGGCTGTCGTTTCAAGGGAATAGTAGGAGAGTATCTCTTTTTGGAGCTTGACGGAGAAACTGTAATTGTGTGGAAAGACTCAGGAATTGTCTTTGTTCTGCCCGTAAGCGGAGAGGTAAGCAGGATAGGACATCTGTTTTCCGTTCTCTCAGTCTACAACCGAAGCGGAGTGTTGCTTCTCTTAGAGGACTGGGAAAGGAAAAGCGTAGTTAAGATTTCTTACAGGAACGACTTTGAGCTTTTTCTCGGTCTTACGAAGCCCGAAAACAGGAAAGAGGTATCCGTTAAGGAAATAGGAGCTCTGCTGAAAACGGTATACGGGACGGTTAGGGATTTTGTAGAGAGAATAAGGGAGAAATGCCATGAGCAGAACGAAAATTGACTGGTGCGATTCAGTATGGAATCCCGTATGGGGATGTCTGCACGGCTGTAGCTTCTGCTACGCAAGAAAGTTTGCGGGAAGGTTCTACAAAACCGTGGCACGGGCTAACGGCCTTTCCTCAGAGGATACAGAGAGGCTCAAAAACTTTCAGCCCGTGTTTCTGCCGAAAAACTTTGCCCGCAGGTTTTCTAAAGGAGAGCGGGTTATCTTTGTCAACTCCATGAGCGACCCTGCCTTTTGGAAAGAGGACTGGATAGAGAAGGTAATTGAGAGAATAAAGCAGGAACCGGAGAGGATATTTCTTTTCCTTACAAAAGCTCCTGCAGGCTACGGGAAATTTCCTGAAAGGCTCCCGCCTAACCTGTGGCTTGGAGTAAGTGCTACAAACGGAAGAGAGCTTTCAGAAAGGGTTGAACAGCTCCGGAGAGTTTCTAATACTGCAAACCTTTTCGTTTCCCTGGAGCCTCTCCTTGAGGAGATAGCAGACCCTGAACCTCTCAGAACTTTCAGGTGGGTGATAGTTGGACCTCAAACGGGAAATCTACAAAGAAAGCTGAGGCAAAGATACGAAAGGAACTTCTCCTCGTGGCTGGAGAGGATAGAGGGATACTGCAGGGAATCCGGAACAGCCCTCTTTGAGAAAGAAGCCTGCGGGAGATATAAGGGAAACCTTGTCAGGGAATTTCCTTTTAGGAGATAGCAATGGGGAGGAAACTTATTACTATTTCCTTCGCAGCCGGCATCAGTTTAATCTGGTCTGCATTTATTATAGCTGGTCTCTTGTTTGCTTCAAGTAAAGGAAAAGGAGCTGTCCTGGTAAACGGGTTTCTGGTAATTTTAGCCAGCACGATAATGTATTCTTCGGCTATGACCTCAGAAAACAGTAGCTGGAAACTAATTGGGATGGTTCTTTCCTTTTCTGCTGTAGTTTCCCTGGGAATATTTCTCATTATCCTTTGGAGGTAACGATGGAAGGAAGGAGAAAAACACCGACAGGAATATTAATTCCGCCGTTCTGCAACCACCAGCCAGCGGGGATTATCGGGAACAGAAAATACCTTGAAGCACTCAAAACAGCAATTGAAGAAGCCCTAGAGTCGGGAATAGGCAGGGCAGATGTATTTATGCCCGACGGCGAGGGGCACTACCTAATGGTTAAGCTGGAAGAGAACACGGATGCCACTCCCGTTTGCTACAGCGATGTCTGGGGAGTAAAAGAAATCAACGGGGAAGTTTATGCAGTTGTAGGCTATTCCTACTTTCCAGACGAATGGGGGAAGGCTCACAGGGTAGTTTCAGAGCTTGAGTCTTTCTACGAAAAGTGGGTAAACCTCAGCAGGAACTTTACTCAACTTCTCCTCTACCTGTTTCTTGAGAAATGTCCAAAAGGAAAGAGCGAGGAAGAAAGTTCTTCCTGCGTGGAGCTCTATCAAGAATTTCAGGAGCTGGTCAGCAGGCTGTTCTGGAACGAAAAGAAGCAGATGAAACTTCCTACTCTTGAAGAGCTAAAAGAGTTTTTTGATAAGCTCTGGGAAAGGGCGGAAGTGCCCGATTTCTGCATGAGAACGGTTTTCTACGGCTCAGAGGACGACATAAAAGCGTGCATTGACCTCTCAGAGGAGCTTCTTGAGGCAGGGTTTGATAACCACTCCCTTGAAGGTGTAGGAATAGACTACGACAGAGGCTACTTCCGTTTCCTCATAAAAGACAAAATCCCTGCAAAGGCAGAGCTGAAGCCTGAGTGGAAGGTAGAGGGGAGGAACTTACTGATTCCGATAAAGCAGTAGAGGAGAAAATGGCAGATAAAACGCTTCAGTTTCATAGAGAGATGATAGCTTCTGCTCTTGACAGGCTTTTCTGGAATGTACGGCTTTTAAAGTTTGAAAAAGGGGCACAACATTTGGTTTTACATCCTATCGTGGACAGAGAAATAGAGATATGGGCAAAGTTCCCATCTCGCAAAAGGTTTTACTGCCTAAAGAGAGGAGATTTTCCCGAAAGCATGAGGAGGGAGACAAGAGTGGTTCTAAGAAAATTAGAAGATAACTTGGGGTGCTGTTGTGCTTGGGGGACAAGGGCCATCATATACCTGAACTTCAGAGAAAACTTATGGGAAGAGGAAGAAATAGAAAACAGGAAATACCAGGAATGGCTTAAGATTCTTGCTCACGAAATAGCTCACATCTTCCATCGGGGGCACGACTATCCTTTTCCTCTTGTTGAGAAAGAGTTGCTTAAATTTATGATTGCTCAAAGGGAAGAGGGAAAAGTTTCAATAGGAAGAAAGGCCAGTTTCATTTTAGGCTTTGAGCTGGACTTTTACGACAGGCTCTTCTTTAAAGAGCTCTTTGAGGGCCTATCTTGGAAAGCTGTTGTTTCAAAGAACAGTACTTACCTAATAGCCAGCGGGCACATCAAACGGCTTATTTCTTTCCTTGACCGCCTGAAAAAGGCAAAGGGAATCCGTCTTTTCTATTACGACAACAACCTTCTGTTTGTCCCTAGAAAGCAGAAGGTAAACCTTGAACCGTATATAGCCTTAACGGAGAGAAAGCAATGACCTTACGGGATATAGAGCTGAAACTTGTATGGTATTTCAATCCGTTCAGGAACGTAATCGTTCCCAACCTCAAAGATGGAGTATTTTCAGACATGCACGAATGCGACCTGCTGGTTCTCCACCCTACGGGCTACGCTACAGAGGTAGAAATCAAGCTCAGCAAAAGCGACATTCTGAGGGATAAAAAGAAAGCTCACGGCCACAGCCATCCCTACATAAGAAGGCTCTTTTTCGCCGTTCCAGAGAAGCTGAAAGACTATGCTCTGAAACACATTCCTGAAAGAGCTGGACTGATAGTTGTAAGGGAGAAGAAAAAGCTCTGCGGTGGCTACTGCAAAATAGTTAGATACCCGAAACCTAACAGGAAAGCAAGAAAATGGACGGAAGAACATAGAGCTAAGCTACTACAATTAATGCAGGTAAGATACTGGAAGCTCAAGAACAATCTTAAGGAGAGGTAAGATGGCAACGGTCTATCTATCGTTCAAGGAGAAAGTGGAGATTTTTCCCGTTCATCCTCTCTATCTTGAAGAGGAAGAAACCATAGAGGGAAAGGACTTTATTCTCAAAGGCAAGAATCAGCTTATAGGGATTTTCTATCCCGAAAGGGCTCTATGCGACTCTCCGTGGGAGTGCGTTCCTTCGGCCTTCTACAACTACCTCTGGCAGGTAGAAGTTTTATCGGGTTCCATGGAAGACATTGTAGAATGGCTTATGATACATGAGCCTGCGTGGATTTCTGCTCCAAAAATAGAAGTGCTGAAAGACCCTCTAAAAGAGGAGAAAGCCAAAGAATTTGAAAGGAGAAGGAAAAACAACCTTCAAAGGCGGGTAAGGTTTATCAAAAAGTCAAGGGAAGAAAATCCCGACTGTCTGTTTGTCCCTTTAAGGCTTACAGAACTTGCTCTTTCAGAAAGAAAACTCCGTGCTGTCATACACGAAAAGACGTCTTGGGAGCTAACAGCAGTCTTTGCTACGGCAGAAGGAATTGTAAACTTCGGAGAAGCCTTGACGGCCAACGGCTTTGAGTCTGAGAGAGATGAACTTTTAGACCTGAACGGTATTAAAAAAGTCTGCTTTACGCTCGGCTTTCAGCATTACCTTGATGTTCCGTTCTTTAAAGGCGAAGTTGAGGAAATGCTTGAGAAATTGAGAGGACAATCATGAGAACAACCGTTTTCGCCGCCTACAAGCTGTGGACGGAACTCCTGAAAGGCTCAAAGTCTCCCCTAACGGTTAAGAAATACACTCAATACCTGAAGCCTTTAGTTGACAGGCTTGGAGACTTTGAGCTAACGGAACTCAAAGAGAAAAAGAGCTACATTACGGGCTTTGCACTCTCCAACTACTCTACTCCTTCTGCACGCAGAAACTTCTGGAATGCCTGGAACTCCTTTAGACGATTTGTTCTGAAAAGTTTTGAGGTGGCACTCCCGGAGCTCCCCGATGAGTTTGTAGGAAGGGCCGAACGAAAGGAGCCGAAACCTTTAAAAGAGTCTCACTTTAAGGCACTACTTGAGGCCGTCAGGAAACTTCCCGACGTGGAAAGGGAAAGGGAGAGGAATATTTCCCTGAAGCTGGTTTTTTACCTTACGGCCTTTGCAGGACTGAGATTAGGAGAGGCTCTCAAGGTCAGGCCTCAAGATGTTCAGTTTAAGAAAACAGACGACGGCAGGGAATACGCAGAGGTGCTGGTTAAGGGCAAAGGCAAAAAAGAAAGGAGAGTGCCGATATTCTATCCTGAAGTCGTGGCCTACCTGAAAGAGCACGCAGAGGAGCTCCCGCCCTCTCTCACGCATCAGGCTATAGAGAAAAGGCTGAAGAACCTCTACCGAAAGGCCGTCGTCAAAATAGGAGAACAGCCCGAAAGGTTCTATCCTCACAGGTTGCGTGATACCTACCTCACAAGGCTTGCCGACAGAGGCGTAGACATTAGAGTCCTTCAGGAATTGGCAGGCCACGCCTCAATAGACATGACAAGGCGGTATGTAGGTGTAAGTCAGGAGAGAATCCTGAAAGAGGTTCAGAAAGTATTCTAATCCGTTCACTTTTATGAGGCTTACAGGATGAAAGTAGAGCAGGAGAAAGAGAAAATAAAGGAAATATACAAAAAAGCTGGAATCCCCTGCGAAAACGAAAAAAAGGTGGAGGCAGGAGATGGAGAGAAACTCTAATTTTTGGAAAGATTTTGTTGATTTTGTCATTTCTCCTATTGTTCTCTTTCTTGCTTCTTGCTTTCTTTTAGGACTTTCTACGCACTATTCCTCTCAGAAAAAACTTGAAAGCAAAACTTACATAGAACAGGTTATTTACCACTCCTGCGACCTGCGAAAGCCGGTGAGAGAGGGAGAAAAGCTCAGAAATGGGGAAAGCAAATTCTTTTCCTTTGTAGAACTCTGTAAACCTGCGAAAGTTAAATACGACGGAAAGGACTACGACCTGCTCCTGCTCTACAAGGTAGCAGGAGTAAAAGTTAAGAGAATTGACCACGGAATACTGGTTTTAACTCCAACCTACATAGGGAAAGACTTTGATAGCTGGGAAAAGGAACTTGAGAAATTAACAGGAAAATACGTTCCACTCCCTACCGTTAAAGAAGTCCTGCTGGATTCAGACTTTGTTAAGAATCCGAAAGTGGTTATTTCAGACAGCTTTGAGGTGGTGAAGTAGTGGAAATGATTTCTTTCACCTTTTCCGTCTGATACAATCAGACAAAAAACAGAATCAAGTAAAGGAGTAGGGCATGGAAATAGCTCTCAGAGACAGGGAGTTTTTCAGGGATTTAACGCTCTCTTTCTACGAGGTTCCCGACTCAAAATATTTCCTTTCAAAGGTTGCCTACCTTTCGGAAGTGGTTAAGGAGAGATTCCCTGAAGTAGAGATTTGCTACTTCAAGTGGGACGAAAGAGTAATAATTTCCGTTCCCGACGGTTTCAATCAGGCAGAGGAGCTTGAGAGCTACCTGAAAGAGCTCTTTTATGACGAGGAAAGATATAGGGAGTGGATGGTTGACAGGCTCAGGAGAGAAATCTGCAGGGAAGCCCTAAAGATTAAGAAAAACACTCCTTATTCGGAAGTTTTAAAGGCAACGGGAAAGATAGCAGAATACAACAGCCTGATAGACCGGCTAAGGGAAGTGGAAGTAGGAAGATAACAGGGAAGGCCTTTACGGCCCTCCCTTTTCCGGAAGCAGTTTAATCAATCTGACTTCAGCCGTATCCCTGTCTGGTGGAATAGCTACTTTTAAGGTTGGAGTACCGTAGCAGTTTGTTACGGCATACCCCCCTCTTTTTCTTATTTCCTCTGCTATCTTTCTGAACGCCGAGCAGATAGCCCTGCTTTCGCTGTCGTAAAGGCCGTAGAGAGACTTCCTATCCGGCTCTATCTCAACGATATGCAGTTTCTGTCCCCGAAATTTCACAAAAGTCAAGGTTTCTGAGACGGCGAAGTCTATCTTACTGAGGAACGGATTGTCGCAATACTGGCTCATGTATTGATAGAAAGGAACAGGTAAGGGAAGCCTATAAACAGGAATATAGCAGGCTCTGAAAACTTCTTCCACTTCTTCCGGGTTAACTTCCACCGGTTTAGGTTTGGGAACTTCGGAAATCCCAAGAAGCAACAGGAAAACGATAGAAACAAGCAGGAAAAGGAAAAGCCTTCCCCAGCCACCTCTACTCATCTTTCTCCTCCTTCTGCTGGTTTCAGGAGTTTAATAAGAGTTACGGACTTACTGCTCACTTCACCGTACGGGACGCCGACCTTCAAGACTGGATATTCACAAGAACACACGGCAACAGCATAGCCGCCTCTCTTTCTTATCTCCTCTGCTGTTTCTTTAAAAGCCGAACAGATGGCCTTTTCCCTCTCTCCTGCAGGGATAAGCAGAGGTTTTATCTTGAAAAGCTCAAGTTTTCTTCCCTGAAAGTCTACAACGCCGTCGGGAGCTGTCTGTAGTTCTATTTTGCTTAGAATCGGACTGTCGCAGTAGTCTGCTACATTGAGATAAACAGGCTCATCTTTTAAGGGAATGGGGCAGGTTCTGAAAACTTCCTCTACTTCTTCCTTTTTTATTGGAGCGCTATTGACCTGCACGAACCATTCTACGGCAACTGTAAGTGCAATAAATGATATAATCAAGATAGCTTTAACAATCTTCCTGCTCATTCCCATCCTCCTGCCTGCTGGTTTTGTTCAGGCTCTCCTGCACGGGAATAGGGTCCCGTGCAGGTTTAGGTAGAAATAGCTGACTTCCTACCAGTCTCCTCCTCCCCAGTCTCCCCATGAATCGTAGGAGTCCCTGTATCCGTCGTCGTTACTGTCGTTGTTACTGTCGTCGTTACTGTCGTCGTAGCTGCGTCCGTTACTGTGTCTGTCGTGGTCGTCAAAGTTGCTGTAGTCTCCATCGTTGCTGTCGTGTCTGTGAATGTCGTCCTGTCTGGTATCGGTAGTATCGCCTGTATCATCGGTAGTATCGGTTCTGTCGGTATCAGTTCTACGGTCGTGGTTGTCGTGGTTATCATTGTCGTTATCCTGTGGTGCTCCAGCTTTTTCCATTTCCTCAAGTGCTTTTTCAGGAGTATCAGCTCTCTCTATCAGGTCAAGTTTAGCGTCTGCGTCGTTGCTGTTTAGAGCGTTGAGGAGCAGGAGCAGGAACGCTATATCCAAGAGGGAAATGTCGTCGTAGTCTATGTAAGAAATGTTCCTACCTCTCCTGCGTTCTACCTCTTTCTTAACGATTCGGGAGAGTTTCTCAAGCTGAGTGTTTCTCTCCCGTGCGATTCTGTCAAGAACCACCTTGTAATCCCCCCACTTGTGGTAGGAAAGTTTACGCTTGGTTTCGTAGGAGTAGAAAGGTTCCTTCCTAAGGAGCTGTCTCCAGAAAGACCTCTGGTAGTTCCTGTAATCCCTGTGGAATTTTTCTCTGTCTTCAGACGGGAAAAAGTGCTCTACTATCGTGTGTGCGTCGTAGAGTGATAAGAGTAGCTCTAAGTTGTTCATCGTTTTCCCTCCTAAAACGTTTTCTGTAACTTTCCCTCTCCGGACGAAAAAGGGAGAGGACTTCCTCTCCCTTTCTTTCAGCACTCCAAAGGTTCCAGCACGCTGAGTGTTTCTTTCAGGAATTCCTCAAGCTCAGAGAACCTCTCAAACCAGTATCCCTTGACGTCAAGAGCTAACACGGGGAGCTCCACGGGATACTTCCTGCCTTCAGGGAAGAGGATAACTGCAGGGAATTCCGGGCTGACCTCTTTTGATACTCCGTTGTTTCCAAGAGCTGATTTAACCGTTAGATGCCAAAGGGAGAGGCTGATTTCCTCAACCACGTCGGGGCCGCACTCAAAGGAGATGTATTCGCCGTCCCTCATCTGGCCGTAGTAAACTCCCGATACTCCCGTCCAGTGTGGAACCACAGCAACTCCTTCTGCACCTGTTAGCCTGACTGCTATCTCAAGCAGGTTGGTTAAGCACGAGGGCAAATCTCCCTCAAAGAACAGAGCTCTTACCTTCTCGTCAAGGCTTGCTGTTTCGGAGTAGTCGGGATTCTCCTCTACATAGTCCCTACGGTAGATTTCCTCTACAATCTGGCCTATCTTTTCTACTGCTACCATCTTTTCTTCTCCTATGCTGGTTTTTGAAAGGGCTGGCCGGTTGACCAGCCCCTCTGTTAAAACCACACGCTTTCAGGCTCAATGAGTTCAGCCTCATAGCCCTTATTTTTCAGAAACTCTACCAAACCTTCGTTGTTGTAATACTCGTCAGTAGCCTTGTATTCCTCTACCAGCCTCTCAAACTCCTCTCTTGGCAACGGAGTAGCCACTATGCCGTAGGTGTCCTCATCATCCTCAAGCTGGTAGTAGTTAAGTTGATGTTTCTTTACTACTTCAAGGGCTTTTTTGACAGCCCCAACAAGGTAATCAAAACAAAGGTAAGGAGCTCCATCCCTTACTTCTGCTACTCCAAGGAATTGACCGTTTTCGGTAAGAAGTAAGTCCCAGCTCTCAGCTAAAGACCAGCAGGAAATTGGCCTGCCTGTTATCTCTCTGATTGTAGCCTCTACTACATTGGCATAGCTGGTTGAGTATCCTTCATTAGACGGGTCAAAGAGAATTTCAACGGCCTGCTCAAGATTCTCTGGCTTCTTTCCCAAAACATCGTCGCATTCTCTCTCAACTTTCCTCTTGAGGATTTCCTCTACTTTTCCTGTTCCTACCATCTTTCTCCTCCTATGCTGGTTTCTCCTTGCTCACTACTTAATTTAGTCTCTTTGTAGAATTTGTCAATACTTTTTCCACACTTTTTCACTTCTGAAAGTCGGGAAAGGGCAGGGAGAGGAGCAGGGATTCTTTTTTCCTTTCTTTTTCGGCGATGGAGATGAGCTCCGAGAGGGAGTGGTTTATGTGGATACGGCTGGAGCAGGAGGAGTCAAGTTCTTTCAGTTCCTCAAGTCTTGAGAGGGCGAATCTGTCGCCGTCAAGGGCTTTCTTGATGAGGTGGACTATTTCCCGTTTTGAGAGGAAGCAGGGGAAACAGCCTACTCTTTTGTAGCCGAGGGAGTAGAGAGGATTAACGGGAACGCCTCTTTTCTGGAGCTCAGAGAAAACTTCTTTTTCCCGTAGGTCTTTTATCGGATAGACATAGTGGACATCAAAGGGAAAGGAAACACCGTGAAAGGAATCTCCCTTTTTCAGAACGAAATCTGAAATATTCCTGCGGCTTTTACTCTCTTCCCTGCGAATTCCACTCCAGACTTCTGCACCCTTAAAGGGAAACTGAAAGTAGAACCAGCGATAGAATTTCGCAAGTGCCCTTGTTTTCAGAATTTCCGTGCAGAACCTTCTGCGTGCAGAGGGAAATATCCTCTTTCTCCGTATCAGGGCAGGCAGACCTCCCTCAAAGCCACTTATCCTCTGTATCCTTATCCCGAAAAACTCCTCAAGCTCACGCAGGTAGCCGTAGGTCAAAGGATGCTCCCAGCCCGTGTCGGAAAACACTCCTACAACGGGAACCCTGCTCCCCCCGTATCTCTCAACAGCAAGGGCAAGCGTGAGAGCCGAATCCTTCCCGCCGCTTACCGATACAAAACAAACCTTTTCCAACATCTCAACCTCTCCTTGTGGAAATGGCATTGACAATGTAGTAAATTTTTCCATATTTTAACAGCAGAAACCAGCAGAAGGAGGGGAAAAGATGGTAGTGGCAGAGGCTTATGAAATGACAAAGAGAAAACTTGAGCGTCTGAACGAAATGTTCAACCTGAAAAGGTTTGTTAAGGACGGGACGATAAAGGAAGTCTTTGAGAGCGAAAAGGTCAGGATAGTAGTTCCTCTCGGAGCAGTTTACGACAAAACAAGGAACCTTGAGAGGCCGTCTCTACAGGCAAACACCGACCCTCTTTTCGGAGAGTGGCTTGAGAGGACGGCAAAGGTCTGGAAAGAGGCAACAGAGAGAGAGCTTGAGGAGAGGACAAAGGAGAGGGCGGTAGAAAGAGCACTCAGCAGGTCAAGGTTTGTAAGGACAATAATGGAAGCTCTGAAGAAAGAAAACCTTGATGGTCTGGTAGAAGTAGAACACCATCTTTCTCCGTTTGAGACAGGCTGGAGAGAGAGCGTTGAGTTTATCTTCCCGTTTGCAGGGCTCTATCTTGACTACGGGCCGAGAGGAAAGAGGAAAGTCTTTGTTTTTCTTCCGACGGAGCTCCCTGAGAACCTCTACTACGGGATGGTTAAGCTCCCGCCGTTTAACGTCAAGGGCGGAGCTCCCTACGGTTTTGTAGGAGCGGAGTACTGGAGCGAAAACAAGACGATAACAATCGTGGAAGGATAAAAATTTCAAGGAGGTGAAAGATGCCGAGAGGGATAAGGCCGATTTATGTAGAAACTGAGCTGCACGATGAGATTAAAAAAGTAGCAGAAAAGATGGGATTCAAAAAACTAACGGACTTTCTAAGGGTCTGGTGGACAAATCCTGTTTGGTTCGGAGAAAAGATAGAGAACACAAAGAAGGAGATTGAGAGGAGTACAAGTAAGGAAAAATAGACTTTAATCAAGCTCAAAACGGTGGTAGGGGGAAAAGATGGAAGTCAGGACAAAAATAAAGGACGAATACTTTTTTGAGCTTTTAAAGAGGACAAAGGCTGAGAACGTAGCAAAGGCCGTAGAGATAGCGGTGGAGAGTTTCCTGAAAGAGGGAAGAGAGGTTCCTGCAAAGGAAGTAGAGGAAGAATCTCTGCTGGAAAGAATTACAGAGGTAGTGACTGAAAAGCTGAGCAGACGCCTTGCAGAGGAAAGGATAGATGAGAGGATAGAGGAGAAGGTAAGAAGGGTGATAACTCCGAAGATAACTTCCCTGAAGGAGAGGATAGAGAGGGTTGAAAAGGGGCTTAAGAGTCTGGAAGAAGTTTTAGAGGAGCTGAAAAAGGAGATAAAGGCCCTTGCAACGGAAAGGAATGTCGGAGAGATGAGAAGAAGGCTTGACGTGCTTGAGACCTACGTTGAGGACGCCTTAAGAGAGCTGAGGGCGGAAATTAGGCTGGAGAGGCTCCAGAAAGTGCTGAAAGAAATTGAGAAAGAGCTCCCTGTATGCCTGGAGATTGTCGGAAGGAAGAAAAATGCATTTCTTGTCAGGGCAGAGAGCTCTCTGTTAAAGGAAAATCCCTTTACGGCCGAAGGACTGGAAAGGCTACTCAGGGAAAAGGGAGTGGAAGTTAAGGTGGTGGAGAAAGAGAATCTCTATACAGTTATGTTTTAAGGGGAAGGGCCCTCGTCAGGAGTTTCTGTTCCGCAAAGAAGGCCGTTGACAGTTACGGTTTCGCAGGAGTAGGGAGCTATAAACTTGAGGAAAAGGTTTTCAAGCCTTTTGGTGGAACAGGACACGATAAATCCCGACCAGTTTTTGGAGATTGAAACTTTATCCCCTTCGTATTTAAGAATGCTGAGGAAAAGAGGTTTCCCTTTTGAGAGGCTTTCATAGAATTCCCTGTAGGGCAGCTGTTTAAGTAGAGGAATCTGTTCTTCCCATTCCTTTAGCCTCTCATCGAGAGGCTTCATTTCAGAAAGACTTTTGTGGACTTCTGCGCCGTTTTTTAACTCCGCCAAAGAGCTGAGAGACATTATGACCTTTTTCTTTGCCTCTTCTACAGAAATTCCCTCTCTTTTAGAGGTAAGGAGAATCTCCCTCTTTAAGTAGCGCAGTTCCTCTTCGTTTAGGTTTTCCCTTAAAAACTTTCTCCTCTCCTCGTAGCTTTCGGGCAGGCTCACGATTCCTCCTTGATAACAGTTTGATACTTTTAAGATAGAATTATTTTGAGGTAAACGGGAAATGGCAAGAGAGAAAATCATAGAGGCGTTCAGAAAGTACAGAAGAGTTCTTTTACCACCAGACATTGACGAAAAAGATATTGACAGGCTGTTTACGGACGGCTTCAGATACAGGGAGCTGAGGGACGACTACGCATTCATTAAAATCGGAACAGACCACGGGAACCTCACACGGGAAGTTGAGTTTGCGTTTCTTTCCAATTCCAGCGCCTTTCTACTCCTTGCTTTCCTCTTTGAGGAGATTCTGAAAGAGATGGAAGAGGCCGAAAACTACGGCTACACGACAACGGCCGTTTACTACTCGCACAATAAAAACATGCAGAAACTTGCTCCGAAAATTGCAAAGGTAACAGGGCACTACTACGTCTGGACGTACAGAAGTCCAGATGTAGCAGATTTCTCAAAAGCTCCCGACAGACCTCTTGAGCTTGCCGTTCCCGTTCCGGATAAACCTACTGGCTTTGAAGTCCTCTCCTACAACGGCCTGTTCCTGAGCTTTTACTTTTCCGGAATCCCAAACGAGGAGTGGATTAGAGGAGTCTGCAGAGAACTTCAGGTTCCATACTTTGCAGTCTTCTCTCCCTATCCCTCTCAAAACAGAAAAAACTACCTCTGCGTGGAAATTGAATTTGATAAGGAAAAGCTAAAAAGAGCCATCAGGCTCTGCCACCGAAAGTAGCGTATCCTTTCCTCTCAAACTCGCTATCTATCTTCCAGAATGTCCTGGCCTCAAAGTATCCCGAATTCGTAAGAGGAAGAACAACAGGTATTACCTCTCCGTCCACAATTAATAGCCCGTGCTGTCCTTCCGAAAACCTCATCAAGAGTCTTTGCCTTTTCACTCTTCCAAAACATACTCTCCTCCTAACTGCTTTCTTTTGAATTATCAAACACCTGCAAACTTCCTCAAACTCTCTCAGACGTCCTCAGACGTCCATTTTTAGGTGGGGTCGCATAAATCCTTTCTCTTTCAAAGGGTTTTCCTTTTCCTTTTTTTAGACGTCCATGACGTCCATTTTTAGGTGGGGTCGCACGAATCCTATGTATTTCAATAGGTTATGGTAAGTGTCCCCACTTTATGCAGAACTCTCAGGTTCTCAGAAAATTTTTTCTCTCCACCTTTCCTCTCTCCTCTCTGCGAAAAAAAAATTTTTTCGTGTATATGCGTACCTACGCAGAAAGTGGGGACACTAGAGAGGTATCCCTTGCAGCACTTAGCGTTCATGCGACCCCACCAGGTGGGGACAGTGGGGACACTTATTTGAGGGAGTTGTTTAAGAAAATCTACAGTAAAGTTCTAATAGCACGGGAAAAGTTAAGAAATTCAAGAGGTTATAGAGAGAAAAAGGGAACCGGAAAAATTTTCTGCAAGATGTCAGACGTCCATGTTTCGTGTGGGGACAGTGGGGACACTTATTTGAGGTACTGGTTTTAGAAAATCTACAATGATGTTGTAACGGAAACGAAGGAATGGTAGGGGAATCAACGGTTTACGGGAAAGGGAGAGAGAGTGAGGAAAGGTTAAGAGGCGTCTACAGGCGTCCATGTTTGTGTGGGGACACTTGTTTAAGGTAGTTTGTTAAAGAAATCTCAAGGAGTTTTTGAAATGTTTACGGTACAAAGAGGGAGTGCTGTGGACTTAATCAGAGTTCAACTGGTTCTTCTTCCGGTACTTCCTCTACTTCGGTAGAGAGGTTAAGAGGATAGAGGTAAATTCTTGTGGAGTAGAGTTTGACTTTCTTTTTCTCCCTTTTTGCTGCTCGTTTATTCTCAGGAGATTCCTCAAGGATTCCTATTTCAACCAGCTTTTTCTTGAGGATTTCTACTCCCATTCCGAGCTTTTCGGCAAGTTTTTTCATTCCTGCACTGGTGAGGTAGGTTTTTGACTCAACGACGGTAGTAGTTTCTCCGTCGTCGTCAAGGAGGACTCTCCTGTAGACCAGGAACTCTCCTCTCGGTTCTTTCAGAGTGCGAACAGGTCTGCCTTTGTAATCTTCTTCTTCAATCAGGGTTTCAGGAGCCATTTCAGAGATTATTTCCTCTACTCTTTCTTTAAGGTTCTCCTCTCCTGCGTAAATTTCCTCGTTAAAGCGTCCTACCTCCTCTAAAATGTCCCAGACGGGAGCGGTGTCTATTCCAAACAGTCTTTCAAGCTCATCTATCACTACCGACACGGCTGCAAGGAACCTCACGAACTTTGCGTCAAGTCTTGAGTAGCCCTCAGAAAAGTCCTGCTCCCTCTCCCTGTATTCTGCCTCTATCCTTTCCCTGTTTTCCTTAAAGTACTCCATCCACTCTTTTAAAAGGTTCCCGTGGTTTGCATAGAGAGGTTCAACAACTTTAGCAAGGTGCTTCCCCTTAAACGTCTCCCTGCTTGCAGGGATTACTAAAAGCCTTCTCTTAAGTCCGTCCCTGTATGAATCCCCCGAATAGGCAAGGATTTCGTGTATTCCTACCTCTGAGCTCGTAAATATCACTCCCTGCATCTGAGCCACGGGACGGAAAGAGAGGTCTATGAAAAGCCTCGTCTTTCCCTCTCCCTCAGTGAAGCTGTAAACAAACTTCACAAACTTCTCCACTCTCTTTGCAGGAGAGCTGTCTATGTCCCTTATCTCCTCAAGGTGTATCGGGAAGTCTTTAAGGCGGCTTACAAACATCTCAAAACCGCCCTCTGTAAAGCTGAAGCTCCTCTTTAAAGTAGGAGAGGCAAAGAACGACACTCCTGCCTTGATGGCCGTTGTCTTTCCGCAGCCGCTCTCTCCCTGAACCATGCACACCAGGTTGTAGTCTTTCTTAAGCAGAGGAGCCAAAACGCTCACGGCAACGCAGGCCGCATAGACAAATCCCGCATGAGGAGAAAGCTCAAACAACCTCCTTACAGCCTCAAGCTCTTTCTCTCTTTCTCCTTCTGCCCTGAGCTTTTCTTCAACATCTCCAGTTATCACGGCCTCAACGTCTGAAGTCTCAGGATGAACGTAAACCTCCTCGTCCCCTATCTTTCCCCAGCCTATCCTCGTTGAGTAGTAGAGAACAGGTATCTTATCCGCATTCAGCTTTATAAACTTTGCCACATAGTCGGCTATTTTCCTTGCTTCGCTCTCAGAGGTAGGTATCTCTTCCCTGTTAAAGGTTTCTGCAAGGAGTTTGTAGGACGCAAGTGCACGGCTTGAGAGCCTTACCTCTTTCCCGTTTACAAACTTTAAGACGACCACGAATCCCTTGTCTATCTCGTCTGCGTTCCTGTAAAACCTTGAAACGACAAAGAAAGGAGAGATGAGCTCCCCACGGTAGTAAAGCTTATCCCCTCTCCACTCTGCATTATCTGGAATCTCAGGCACGAAAGGAATCCCGAAAAGTCTCTCGTAAAGCCCCTTTAACTTCTCAGCTTCCTCTTTTTTTATCCTCTCCTCAAGCCCCCTTTTTCTCTCCTCAACTTCCCTCTTAAAGAGGGCGTCTATCTTTCTCTTACCAACTTTGTATGCCTTCTTTAGCTCCTCAACTACGAAAGAGGGAAGCTCGTCAAGGTAAGACGCAAGACACTTAACCACGCTCTCAAGCGTTAAAACTCCCTTAAACCTCTCAACGGGAGATACAGCTCCCCTAAAAAGCTCTAACAGCTCCTCAGACGGCTCTTTCCCCTCATCCTCTACAGCCACAAGGTAGTCGTCTATTCCCTTTCCCTTTTCGCAGTTCCAGACTAAACTCCTTACGCCCCTTGCTCCCCTGGAAAGCAAGAAAGAGTAGAGAGTGAGTTCAGCCTTTGCCACGTTCGTGTTTCCCGACTCAAAACCGTCTTCCCCTAAAGAGTCTGCGTCAAAGCACAAAAACACCTGCCTGTCTCTGAAAGAAACTCCCGCAAACGTCTTTTCGTCCCAGTTCCAGACTCCACCAAGCCCTAAAGCCGCAAACTTTCTGTAGTCGTTCTCAAGTTTTTCAAGCTCCTGCTGGAGCTTTGCAGTCTTTTTCTCTCCCTCTGTTATCACGAAAACGCTCTTTGGAGATGAAAGCCTGCTTTCTGCATCTAACAGGTAGTAGAGCCTCAAGGGATTCTCTACAAGCTCTTTGGAGGGCTGGAGGTATTTAGGGAGCTCTTTCCTGCTCTGGTAGTATTCCGTTCCCCTGTTCCACTCTAAAACCTTTACGCGCCCGAAGGGAGGTTCTCCTGGATAAGGAATTACGTAGCCGTCCCTTACTATCGGCTCTCTCGTGGCCTTTTCTATTAGACTGCGATGGAGATATTTCTTGAAGTTCTCAGGCGTTAGAGGGAGTATCCCCGCCCTTTCTACAATCTCTAAACTGAGACCGCTTTTTGCTAAATCCTCTATTGCTTTCTCTGAGAAACCTTGATTTTTCAGGCTGGTTAGTTTATCTTTGTAGTTGAGGTTCATGTTTTCCTCCTTCGCTTAGTTTCTATCCCGCTCCCCCTCGTAAGAGGGGGAATCCCGCTTTTTATTTTCTACCCTCTTTTCCTAATCGTCAAGTCCCTGAAACAGAACTCCTTGAGCCACAATAGGTCTGCTTACTGCCTCAAGGAAGCGAATCATCTTTTTCTCCGACCACAGCGGAGCGGTAGAGTCTATGGAGTCTGCTCCTGCTCTCCTTGCTGCCATCACGGTTTTTACAGATGGCACTCTTGCCACATGGCAGGTTAGCCCCAGCCTGCGGGAGAGCTTTATCCACTTTCTAACTGTTCTCCACTTCCACTCAGTTGTTCCCCCTACAAAGAGGACTTTCACTCTGTAACTCTTTACAAATTCCTCAACGTCTTTCTCTTCCATTCCGTCCTGAAGCGCAAGGGCAAGCGGAATGTCTACTCCTTTTAACCTTTCAGCATAAGAGGCCGAAAATTCAAGACTTTCCTTTCCTTTTCCTACAAGGTCTGGAAGCACCAGAAAGTCTGCTCTTTTCCTTGCTTTCAGGGATTTCTCTACAAGGTTAAGGAAGGGCTTTTCTTTAAAACTTTCTCCTCTTTTCCAATACATGAAAGCCCCGTTGTCAAGGAAGTAAAACGCATAGGAATCAAAGTGCTTTTTCGTCGTAGGCGATACACACGCTCCTACGCCGATAAGAGAAAGGAGCTCCCCCAGAGTTTTGGTAGGAGCTCCCACGTAAGTCCTGATTTTCGGAGAGTTTTTAAGAATAAACGGCCTTATCCTCTTAACAAAACTACTGCGCAACAGGTTCTCCCGTCGTGTCGGTAGCTGTCGCCGTCGTAGTTGTAGTCGTATTTTCCTCATCTCCTACAAGCGTTACGTACATCGTCTGCTCTGCGCTGAGCTTCTCTCCCGTTTCAAGAACAGCATATACCTTGACTTTAACGGGTATCTCCATCGGGCTTTGGTAGCTGTCAACCGTCACGTTCGGATTAAAGTCAAACGTCCTGTCAAAGTAGCAGACTCCCCACATGTCCTTTTCAGGCACGTTGAGGAGATGAACATAGAGATATCCGTTGTCAACATTAGTGGTATAGTCCACTCCTGGAGTGAGTTCCGTGCCTGCATAAAAGTCACAGTGAGAAAACTCAGTCTTAGGCGGCACGGCAAAAGTAAAGGTCGTCGGAGCGTCGTCCTTTAGGTAGTCGTATCCCACTCCGACGTTAGCATTCCCGTCCGCAGTCTTCCAGTCTGCAGTAAAGTCAGCTTTTAAATACTGCTTTACAAGTTTCGTGTACTTAACCAGCGTAGAACCAGCGTCAGACGAAAGGTTCCAGTCGTAGCTTATCTCTCCCGTGTCGTAGTTTACCGTCCCCGTGCAGTCTCCTACCAGATGGCCGAGGCCGTCGTCGGAGCAGTAGCCGACGGGAGAATTGTCAGGGTCTGAAGGCGTGCTGGAATACGCCTCAAGTGAAATCGTGAACGGCCTGAGTTTACCGTTTGCAGAATAGCTCCCCGTATCGCTCCAGCCTGCCCAGAATTCAACTTCCTGAGCTTCCTCAAAAGACGGAGCCCTGTCTCCTAAAGTTATCGTTATTACTCCCGTGTCGTAGTTGACGCTCCCTAAAACGTTCCCCTGCCCGTCAACAAGATTCCCATTCCCGTCATCTGTAAGCGCTATGTTGACAGGATTGCCGTTTTCGTCGTTTCCAAAACTTATCCTGACACTACCAGGAGTTATCCCCGACGATAGCGTAAACTCCCCGCTTGCCCCCTTGTAGGTATACTGCGTCTCGTGACTTGTCACAAGATACGCACTATCTATCCCCGTTATCCTTACAACTCCATTCTCCACACTTCCCGTACAGGGAGCAGATAAAGTCCCGTCAGCGTTAACAAGACACAGCGTGTTCCCTACAACTATCTTCAGATTCCTGTAGCTCTGCGGTAAAGTGAAGTCAAGCTCCTGCCCTTCCCAGCTGGCACTCTGAAAATCACTGTCCCAGAAGTCCTGCTTCGTAAAATCCTTCCTGTCCTCAACCGTAAAAGTCCTGTCCTCAAGTGCATTGGCAAAAATAAACGGTTTCCTCACAAGGTCCGCTGAAGTAAGAGGAAACTTCAATTCCAGCCCGTTTCCTATCTCCCTGTTGTAGTAGTAAGTCTTCGTTACCGCATTCTTCCCCTCTCCGTAGGTTATCTCTACCTTCTTCAGAAAACACTTCCTCATGGAAAGAGGGTCTTCAAAAGTCTCCCCCTCGTAGTTGTAGCCTATCGTTACATCCAGGAAATCAGGATAACTCGGAATGCTGTAGCTGACTACATAGCCACTGTCGTCCGTTGAATAGTCCACCACTCTCACAACATCCTCGCTCACTCCAGCCTGAAGCGTCAGATAGTAACCACCTTCAACGTCCATCCCCGTTCCAAGTCCTCCACCACCACACGAACTCAAAACCGCTACTCCCGTTAAAATCCCGAGTAACTTCCTCATCTTGCCTACCTCCCCTTATATTCCACTTTCCAAAATATCTGCATTAACCTTCCTTTCCTCTACCTGAAGGTCATTGTCTCCTCTACTACTCTTTACCTTCCTTACCTTTTTCCCTTTCAACCTGTTAGGATGAATCTCCACCAACCCTTCAAGTTCTTCTTTCGTCATCTTAAGCCCCGTTTTAGACTCTATCAGCTCCAGAAGAAGCTCAGGCACCTCTCCCGTCTCTTTTGCCTTCTCCAGCGAATAAAGAACCCCAAGTTCCTCTCCCTGAAGCACCTTCATCCCTACTGCAAGTGCCAGCATCACAAACTGACGGTAGAGAGGGCTTTTTACGGGTACCACCTCTTCTAACTTCTCCAACCTTTCCCTTACCACGGCGGGAAACTTCTCCACCTTGAAGGCCATTGTTTCAACCATGTCCTTCCTCCTTTTAAGGTTTTCCCTTTAATAAATATCAAAGTCTCCTTAAATTGTCAACCTGACCTGTCTGAAATGGTAGATAAATACTTATCTCTACTGAGATAACTTTCTGTTTCCCTACTTCGGCGGGATGAAAGAAAAAAAGTAAAGGAAAGAAAGGTGGTAGCGTAGACGGGCGTCTACGCTTTTCTCCTTCTCTCTGTTCCCTTTTCCCTTCTATTTCCTTTTTATTCCTTTTTAGAAGGCTTATTCTCAGGACTTTACGGTTTACTTTCTCTACAAGGCGGGCAGGGTATCAGACTACCAGCTTTTTGTCTACCTGCCGGTTAGTTTCTTATGGAGTTCATCTGCTGAAAAGGCTTTAACTTGTCCTTTAGGGGTTTTGAAGGTGCCGTCTGCGATGAGGTAGCACTTACTCCTGCCGACATAGATTCCGGCCGTTCCTTTGACTACCTTAAGGGTTCCGATTGCCTCAAGCTCTCCCTGAACTCTCTTTAAAGCGTCAAGGGTCTTTATGTAGAGGTTGTCAAGGTAGTGTCTGGTTGCTTTCAATATTTCTCCGGCTATGAGGTTTTTCTCCTCGTTGCTGAGTCTGTAGGAGAAAGCAGGAATTCCGTTAATCAGGACTATCGGAGGAGTTATGAAGAGCAGGTAATCCTCTTTCAGGACTTCAAGCTCCATTTTCTCTCCCTGTTTTTAGGCTCTAAAGACTCTTAATCAGTACTATCAGATTCAGGACGATACTCAGAGCAACCATACCAACAAGGGCAATGTTCAGATACCTCAGCTTCCTGTTCTCCTCTACCAGCTGAGGTATGTCGTTGTATACAAGAGGAGAAATCTGAGAGAGCATCTTTTTGGTATCCTCAAGGGAGTATATCGTATCGGTTAGACGCCTTCTCTCCTCAACTGCACCGCCAAGCTCCATTATAAGAAGCCTTAAAAGTTCGGGAAGGGACATTTCAACCTTTCTACCGCCTTTCTTAATCTGGACTTTAAGGCTGTTTTCAAACCTTAAAACTTCTCTGGAAAGAAGGTTGGCGCTCTCCTGTATCTTTTCGCTTGCCTGTTCTATTTCGTCACCTAGGGAGTTTATTCCGTTGGAGAGGAGTTTGTATGCGTCTGTTATCCTTTCAAGGTTTTCAGAAGCTTTCTCAAGTTTTTCAACCAGTTCCCTTACGGCACCGATAAGTTCCCTGTTGACCTCTAAGTCTTTCTCAGCTACCTGCGTAAGGAAACTCCTGTCGGATTCAGACAAAATCGCATAAAGAAGTATCCTTCCAAAAATCGGCTTCTGAAGGAGCTGATGTATTCTCTTTCTAAGCTCAACAAATTCCCTCTGAAGCTCTGCGTAGCTGTCTACAAGCTCAGATTCTCCTTCCTTTATCTCTCCCAATACCTTAGCATTCTCTTCTATTTTTTTAAGCTCTTTTTCCAGTTTATCGGCCATTTTCTCCCCTTTTGCTAAATTATCTGCTTCCCTTCTACCTCTAAGCTCCAGCCCTTTTCCGTTCTCTCTCCCCTCAAAGTTCCTTCAAGACATACTATCTCTCCTTCAGAAAGAGGCATACCTTCTACCTGTCTGAAAAGAAACGGTATCCCTTCACTTATACACCTGTAAACCTCTCCCCTGACAATTACCTTTTCTACTCTGGCCGTGCAGTAGGCAAATGAAAGCCGGCCGCCCCAGTTGAACTCTTCTGCTACCAGAATTAGCCTTCTCCTGCTGAATCTAAATTCTCCTTTGACGATAAACATTCCATGTTTAGGTATTTCTTTCGTCAAAACCAATACCGAGGGTTTAAAGTAGGGAGTGTAGAGTCTTGCGTGCCAAAAAAAACACCTTTTCCCGTCTATTGTTTCAACCTGTCCCTCAGAATACTCCCTTATCTCTCCCCCTAAGAGGCCCCTTATAGCCACGGAACCACCTTCGCTACTGAATAATGTACGTAGAGATTTTTTCCTACCTTGAAGAACACTCCGTAGGGAGAACCTACCACTTCCCAGACGGGAAGTATTTCTCCTCTTTTTAAGACCGATACAGTCGTTTTCTTCAGCAGCGACGGTCTGTCGTGAATCCTTGCATTCTTTACCAGCCTTACGTAGTAAACAGGTTCTTTCTGCTTAATCACAAACTCTCCGGGGTCTATCTCCTTTGCCTGAGTAAAACCTGAAAAACTTACAACTGCAAGTAATGAAAGCAACAGTCCAGCTGCCCTGCTTGTCATTTCTCCTCCTTTCAGACCTTTTAATTCCCTGATTCCTAACTCCTTCACGGCTTTGAAAGATTATACGAAAGAAATAAAAAAAGGGGGAGCAATTGCTCCCCCCTTCCTGTCGTACTGCCTTCAGCTTACTTTAAAGCCTTGAGCCTGTTCAAAAGCTCCTTGTTGGCCTTTTCCCCTCTGCCACTACTACCGCTGCCTTCCTGTACCTTTTCCCTGCTTTCTCCTACCTCAACCTCTTTCTCCTTTACCTTTTCCTCTCTACTTCCAACCTCAGAAAGCCTGAGTATCTTCTCAAGGAGTACAGCCTTGTCGTCAACCTTCTCTCTCCACTCTTCACCGTAGGCCGCCTTCCATATCTCCTCTACTGCACCTTTCACTCCCTTCTTTTCTATTTCTCCCCTTATTTTCTTGAACATGAAACGCTTGAGCTCTTTCATCTCAAGTATGTTAACAGCTAAGAGGTCAACAATCTCCTCAGGAACTTCCTTCGTCTCAAAGACTATAGTCCTCCTCATTACTCACCTCCCTCTATCATCTTGAGAAATCCTCTCACGTTTGAATACTCAGGCTTCTCAGGAACGTGTATCCTGTCCCTGAAACTTTCAGGCACATAGTATCCACCACCACCGGCAAGCACTACAGGAACTTTACCTAAAAGCGGTGATAAATTAGGGTCCTGCTCCACTATGGAGAGTATCCTCTTTATGAACTGGACTTTTAACTGTTCTATTGGAACTATTTCCTCTAAAGACACCTTCTTTCCTTCTACCAGGACACTGCCTTCTCTCAGACTTCTTTCGGCTTCCTCTAAGGGAAGGAAAATTCCCGTCGCACTTTCAACGGCCTTCCCTACCATGTCGGCTATGGTCATAACTCCCTGATTCTTAATCCCTCTTGCATAAACAACTTCAGGTGTCTCTTCTTCCTTCTCAAGGTAGAGGATGTCTATCGTCTTGAACCCTACGTCTATGATAAGCACCCTCTCAGGTGCTCCTACATCGTAATAGATGCCTTTCCCCTGAGGGAGAACAACAACGTCCTGTTCATAAACCTTTCCGTTTACTTCAAAACGCCTGAGAACCTGTTCAAGGAGCTCATCCTTTTTTCCTTCAAGCACCTCACCGCTGGGAAAAACTACCTTAACAGGCTTCTGATACTCATTGACCGCAATAGAAACGGCTACAACCCCAGGCCTGACTTCCTCAAGCCCGCTTCCGAGCCTTTTGGCAGCTTCCCTGAACGCCTTGGCAAGGAAAAGAGGCCCTAAAACTATTGAGGCATCCTCACTCTTTCCTTCTACAATGTTGTGAGGAAACCTCAGAGCGTCCTCTCCTACCAGATACTCCTCTCCGTTCCACGCGTAGGTCTCGTACCTCTTCGTCAGAGCCCCCATCGGCGGTTTCTGAGCCACTACCGACGGAAATGAAAAGAGTCCCTGCGGAGTAGCTACCTTTACAGACGAATAACCGAGGTCTGCCGCCAGTATCGGCGTCCCTGCTACCATACCACACCTCCTTCCTCTGGAATTTTTCTTATCCTCAATCTTACTTCCTCACGACTAAAAAGTCAATACTCACCCCTCAATTAGCTTGAGTCATTACTAACTCAGATAGAGCGAATAGTAAAGCAGAACAAAACAATCCTTGAATAGAACAACGCCACCTAAGAAAGGAAAGCATCTTCCTGTGGTAGGAGAAAAGAATCACGCTATACTATTTGAGAATGCAGTAAGAGGAGACAAGATAGCAGTGAGAGGGATACAGAAAGAGGAATTTAGAGAGAGTTCTACAGAGGAACGATAGACTGACGAGGAAGACATCCGAAAGTGTTTTTGATTTCGTCTGTCGTACCTGCGGTGAGGATGAGGATTTCCCTGTCGTCCTTGATGAGGTAGAAGGCTGCGGTTGAGAGGGAGATGTCAAAGGGGGTTTCCATGTCGTCAAGATTTTCTGTTCCCTTTGCTGCAATGGTGTAGCCTTCCTTTGTAAGGTAGGAAATCAGTTTCTTTGCGTCGTCCGGTTTTCTTATTCTGTAAACCACCATTTTCTTTCTCCCTATCACGTGATAGATGGTATAATTTAAGGTAGGTGTTCGGGTTGTGGAAAAGCAAGGGGGGGCGGGGAGAGATTCCCGCCCGGTGAGGAAGTGAAAGTGAGGAAGGAGGTGTGGTGTGTGGTAGGTAATTAGATTATACGAAAAGGGGAAAGATGTTTGTTCAGAGGATAAAGCGCTATCCTGTAAAGACCAGGACGAGGGCGTGGCTTGACTACAAGGAATACAGGACGGTTCACTGGATACTTGGAGTTTTGGCCTCGCTGGGATTTCTGGTAAATCCTGCTGTAGGGTTTTCGCTTCTTGTAGCGATTCTTGTTTACTTTGTGGTAAAGATATACACGGAGTATCTTGAAGAGCCGAGGCGTACGCTGTATGAGAGGCTTCTCCGTCCGATAGCGACGCCTAAGCACTTTGTTCAGATAGGCTACGAAGTTCCGTATGAGGAGCCTTTCTTTACAGCTCATCTCAACGCCCTTGAGAAGGGTGGAGAGGAGCTAAAAAGAAAGGAGATGGAAGCAAAGAGGGAGCCTCACAGGATAATAGGGTTTTCCAAGTCCCTTTTAGGTCAGCACTTTCTTGTGGTCGGGACGACGGGAGCGGGGAAGACTTCTCTCATAATGACTCTTTTAAAGGTAGTAATGGGGCTCGGGGGTGGGGCTGTTTTTGTTGACGGAAAGGGTGACACTGAAATGCTTTTTAAGTGCTACAGGATAGCAGAGAAACAGGGGAGGACGGTTGACTTTTTTGTAATTTCCTTCATAGAGCCTGAAAAGGTAGGTTCTGACACCAACACGATTAATCCTCTTGCTACTCTGTCTGCGGCGGGACAGGTAACGTTTTTTATGGAAGTAGCGACTGCCTCGGCGGGCGGTGCGGCGGGAGACAAGGCCTACTGGCTCGGCCGCGGTAAGGTTCTTTTCCAGCCTGTAATCATTTTCAACTACATGAGGAAGAAGTTTTACAGGGAACCATATTCGCTTGAGACTCTTTCTCAGTATCTTTCGGCGGAGATGTATTCGGAGCTCTCTGCAATGGCTACTGCGCTGGCCGTAGCTCTTGACAAAAGGATAGAGAACTCCACCAAGCTGGCAGGTCTCAGGAATGAAGCGAGAAAGAGACATACACCGACCACTAAGGTTCCGACTCTTGAGGCCGTTCTTAACTACCTCATGCAGTTTCCCTACAGGCAGACGGAACTCAGGAAAATCGGTATAGAGTTTTCCTTTGCCGACCTTGTGTATAAGTCTTTCAATCTATCAACTGCCTTTATCAAGTCTCTTGACCAGCAGTGGATGAATGCAGTTATTGAAGCAGGGGAAAAGATTTACGAGGTAGCCACAAGTGAGGGGAAAGACGTTCTTTCCCTGCCTATTCTTTCCCTGCGTCAGTATCTTCAGAAGGTAAAGGGAAGTAGGACTTTTGTGAGCAGGGTTAAGAATCAGAAAATGCTGGAGCAGTACGGCTACGCTCAGCAGCAGTGGGACGAGGTTCTCCAGTCCCTGTCTGTTTTCTCAAACGTGTTCGGTGCCGCAGACCCTGACGTTGACCCTGTTGACATAGTGAAAAATGCAAGGATACTCTATGCTCTGCTTCCTTCCCTGTCGTCTGATGAAAAGACGAGAAACATGCTCGGAAACATTATCGTCAACACGGTAAGGGGGGCTATGGCACTCTCTTTAGGTGGGAAACTTGACAATCTTACGGCAACGATGGCAAGGATAGTGACCAACTCTATAAAGCCTGAACCTATAGGTCTTTTAATCCTTGACGAGTACGGTTCGTATCCCGTTCCCGGAATCAACGACATACTGGCTCAGGCAAGGAGTTTGAAGTGGAGCGTTTTAATTGCTGTTCAAGACCTTACTTCTCTGAGAGTCGGGGGAACAAACGAACACTCTTTAAGGAGAAACTGGGCCAACACGGTTAACAAGTTCATAATGAAAAACCTTGATAAGGAAACGCTTGAGTTTCTCTCTGCTACTCTTCCTAAGGGGGAAATACTAACGGAGAGTTCTTTTGAGGATGCGGATGAGATTGCTCCTCAGGGAGTGCTTAATGTAGTCAAGGAAGCGTTCATAAATCCCGAAAGGATGGTGGAGTACAAGAACGGGTTCGGGATTCTGCTGTCTGACGGAAAGCTATCTCTCATGCAGACTTTCTGGGCAGACGAAAAGTCTCCCGAAAAGGTGCAGTTCAACAGGTTTAGAAAAATCCTGTAGGGGAAGGTGCCGTGACTCCAGAACAGGCTCAGACGATAGTATCGGCAGCTAAAACGGTAGGAATCCTTGTGATTTTAGGAATCGTTGGAGTTGAAGTCAGGGACATTTTAGAAAAGTCTAAGGCAATCAGAGAGAGAGGTGGTTCTAATCTTTCAATAGCCATGGCAGTTCTTGAAGGAGTAGCAAAAATGGTGATTTACTCCCTCATAGCTGCCATGCTGTTTTTAGGCTATACCAGTTACGTTGAAAAGCAGGTAGGCGGTGAGAAACCGCCTGCTGCACTGCCTCACAAGCCCGACTAAAGGAGAAAAGAATGCCGCCGCAGGTAGAGAGGAAGACCCCTCTTCAGAGGAAGGCAGAACGCCCTTTCTGGATTTTTGCTTTCATTCTGGTAATTTCCTCAAGCATTTTTGTGGTGTTTTCTCTGATTAAGTTTTCTCTCTATCCTTACCTCATCCCGGACGAAAAGACAAAAACTGCTTTTATAAAAGCTCTTGACCAGGTAGGGGGAGGAATGGGTTATTACGTGGACAGGGCCCTTAACGTTCTCGGAATACTGGACGGAGAGGAAAAACAGGCACTTCTTGAGATAGAGAGGATTACCGGGGAGTATCCCTTTCCCGGAATTTTTTCCCTGCTGGCGGGGAAGCTTCCTGCTACGCTTTTTGGCTGGATGGTTCTTGCTTTTGAAGGAATTCTTACATTCTTGACCGCTGCAGGTCTTTATCTGCTGGACTTTAAGGTTTTAAAGCCTTTTTTTCTGAGGAGTGCAGCCCCTGAAACTCCTCTTGAGATGGGAGATTCTTGGCCTGCAAGTCCTGAAAACTTTACGGGAGTGGAAAAGGAGAGAATAGAATCCTACTTTGTAGAAGGCGGACTTGACGAGTTCATGAGGACGGTGGACGCAAGGATTCCGAAGCCTAATTCAGACGACAGGTACGGAGTGATAAGGACGGACGACGACAGGGTTGAGAAAGAGGAGAGGGAGAAGGGAAGGATAGTTTACAACAGGAGCAGGATAGAGAGGGAAGTCAGAAAAAGCGTTGAAGAGCTTGAAGATTACGGGAAAAAACTTCTGCTTGTTAGAAAGGGAGAGGAAGAGTCTTTTAGAGTTTCGCTCGGATTTTCTCTCTACCATCATGTTCTTGACTTTTTCAGCGGCGTACCTCTTGGGTTCGTTACTCCGAGGCTGAAGGACTACACGCTCAAAAGAGTTCTTGCTTCTTACGGATACAGGGACAAGGTGCCGATTACGAAGTTTCAGAACGACTACAGGCCGCACGAGGAGAGGCCTTCAAGATTTCTGACTGCTCTGCACGGCTACTGCAGGGAGAGGAAGGACCTCTACGAACACCTGAAAGATGAGTTCTGTCAGATACCTGGATGGGATGAGCTGATACCGATTAAGCGTAAGACAACCTAAACGCAGAAGGAGGTGTGGTGTGGACTTAAACAGGTTTGGAGAGATTCCCTGGGGGGAGCTTAAAAAGAAGCTCTGGAAGCACCGCATACTTCAGAGGAGACTCTTTCTCCTTCTTTCTGAGATTCCTGTCTGGAGAAAGCAGGTGAGGGAAAGTTTTTATGCCGTTCTAAGTGGAAAGAAGATAATCAGGGAGAACGAATTCCTGCTCCTTACAAAAAAGAGTAGCTACGAAAGGGAGAAGGAAAGGCTTGAGAGGTTTTTCAAAAGATACGGGGAGAGAAACAGGGTTTTAGAGGGCATATACCTTTCAAGGCGACTTGAAATGCCTCTGAAGAAGGTTAAAAAATTTCTGTCTCCGGCTCTTTACCTTCTGCAGAAAGGGGAAAGTGATAAACTTCCCGCACTTGTCGGTCTGCCTCAAGGAGAAGCTGAAAGGGTTTTAAGGGAAGCAGAGAAAACTATAAGGGAAATAATCACTCTCAGGCATGAGCTTTACAGGGCCGTGGCTCTGCTCGGGGTTTCAACCGTTACGGGTGTTTTAGGAAGTTTCAGCGAGGATGCCTTTCAGAGGACCTATGAAGGTTTTGTTAAGGCGGTGGAACTCTACAGACCGTATAAGGGAAACAGGTTTTCAACCTACCTTACCTACTGGTTTCAGCAGTCTGTAAGAAGATACCTTGAGAAGGAGAGATTTCTCATCAGACCGCCTGCCAACAGGCTGGAAGAGGGGGAGGACTGTCTTTCACTTTCCTATGTAGGGCCGAAAGAGCTTCCGGAGCTTTCGGGAATCTTGAAAAGTTCTGTTCCTTCTCCCGAAGAAGAGCTTGTGGCGGCTGAAGAAAGAAAGGAAAGAATAGAGCGGGGAAGGAAACTTATGAGTTTTCTGCACAAAGTTCTCCCGAAAAGGAAGTTTAACTCCCTCGTAAGGGCTCTTGAAAGAGAAGACTACGAAAAAGTAAGGGAAATTGTTCTGTCTGAAATCTCCGTTGATATAATCCAGCAGAGCCTTGAAACTGAGGAAATAGAGGAGGTGAAGTCGTGCTTAAGAAGGCCGTCCTTGCAGCCGCTGCCTTTTTAGCCCTAACAGGAGCATCTCAGGCCGGAGTAGATGATTATAAGAAGGGAATCCAGGAAGGAATAAAGATTGGAATACAGTTTGAGAAGGACAGGTTAAGGCAGCAGCTTGAGAGCGTAAAAGAAACGGCTTTAGAGGCCCTTAACTATAAGTACTACTTTCTCAAGGGAGAAGTTCCTCCACCTCTGATGGTAACAAAGCTTGAGGAGAAGAAGAGTCCGTCCGGCTATTCTATTCTTTCTGTAAAGACTGAAGTTCTCCCGCCTGCTTACTTCCCCGTGAGTCTCTTTCAGGATTTGAGGAAGGAGTACTTTGATTCGGACGTTCTCGTGATTCCTGCCGGCAGCGTTGTTTACCTTGACACCAAGAATCTGTCTACCGACCAGATAGCCTACTACAAGTGGCTTGCTAAGACTGCCGGATACTCTCCCGTATACGACCTTTCAAGGGATAAGCTGTTTTTTTCTGTAAGAAGCAGGGAAGCAGACGCAGAGGCCGACAGGAAATTTTTGCTTTCCATCGGAATTCCCGGAGTTGAGACGGGAAGGCTTAAAAAGGCTATAACGATTAAAGCGCCGAAGATAAGGGACAACCTTGCAGAGGAGATAAGAAAAACTGCTGAAGAAGTACTTAAGAAGGAGCAGAAACTTGCAGGGCTTAAGGTAGATGCGAAGGGCGGCCTCAACGAGGTGGTGGTTAACCTTCAGAAGGCTCTTGCGGCCGTTCAGGCTTTAGACCCTGAAAGGTACGATAGGCTGAACCTCTACAGGCTGGAGAAAGATATAGAGAGCATACTGTCAAATCTTGGAGAGGCGATAGCTCTTCAGGAAAAGTACGATGCAGTTGTGGTAACGACGGCGTCCGACAGGCCTTCTGCAGCAGTTGAGGAAAAGCCGAAGGTAGAGAGGAGAGTCTTTAAAAAGAACGTTTTAAGTGCTCCGCCGATAGAAAGGCTTAAGGCTGTAGAGAAAATGCTGGGGGAATAGGTTGAAGAGGGCGGAGACTGAGGTTTTCTGCGAGTGGGAAGGCCTGTTTGTAAAGGGGAAGGGAAGGATAGTTGATGAGACGGTAAGAGAAGGGAGTGTTCTTTATGACCTTTCCCTTTCGGGAAACAAGCTTATAAAGGCCGTTCAAAACGGTGCGAGAAAGATTTACTTTCGGAAAGGGAACCGTCTACTTGAGGGGCACGTTACCTATGTTAGTGGCAGTACCGTATGCGTGACGGAAGTCAGACCTACTGCCGTAGATGAACGTCAGCACCTGCGTGTGTCTGTCTCCCTTTCCGAATCGGACTGCAAGATAAGGTTTCCGGACGGCCTTAACTGGATAGAGTTTAAGGGAAGAGTGCTTGACGTTTCCGAAGGCGGGATAGGGATAGTTGTAGAGAAAAGGGCTCTTTCCTACGTAAAGTACGATGCCGAGCTTGTAGTTGTATGGAAAGTAAAGGGAAGGGAGCTTCTGCTTCCTGCAAAGGTAAAAAACTACCTTGAGACAGAGCAGATAGTAAGGCTCGGCTGTCAGTTTGTTTCTTTAGGAGAGCTGGAGAGGAAGTTTTTGGTGAACTACCTTTCCGTAAGGCAGAGGGAGCTTGCAAGGCTTTTATCTTAGGGGGCGTAGGTGAGAAAAGTGTCTTTGCTTGTTCCTCTTTTTTTCAGAGTTCCTCTGATTTTGGAAAGGAAGGAGCTGCATCTTATTCCTATATCGGAAAGGGCCTTTGAGATAGAGAATAGGGAGGGCTTTTACCGGTTCCGGAAGTGCAACAGCCGCTGGAAGTCCTTTGTGGCTCTGTTTTTGGGCCTTTTAGTATTGCTTTCGGCCTCTTATGCTGTTGCGGAAGCCGAAAACTTCTGGGCTTTTTTAGGTCTCCTTGTGCCTTTTAGCCATGCTCTTTCTCTGATGGGAGTAAGGGGCAGCGGGTATTTTTACGTTGTTTCTTTTGCTGTTGTTCTTTTGCTGGTGGTTTTTTCGGGAATGGCACTTGTAGGTGCTTTTTATGTTGCTGTAGGCGGCGTTATTGCTGTGTCGGGAATTTTCTCCCTCATCGGAAGGTGTCTGGTACTTGTAAAAGAAACAGGAAATACGGTAGAGGAGTGGCCCGTCTGGGAGCTCAGGTAGTTTCTTTCACCTGAAAGGGAATTTCTGCCGTAAATTGAGTAGAAACAGATGTTAGGAGAAGTTCATGAACTTTAAGGAGTTTCTTGAAAGTTTTCCAACGAAGTATTACCTGAAGGGTGAAGTGAAAATTCCCTCTCAGAGGGTTACCAAAGAGGAGATTCTCGGCTACTTCTCAAAGCCGAGAGTTATCAGGATAGGAACGAAGGGCGGAACTTTAAGAGTTTACGTGTCTGATAGTGATGCCGCTTACGGGTTGACTGTTTCAAGGGAAGACGTTCTGAGTGCCTTTGAGAAGTGCCCGAAAGAGGAGCTTACGGGAGAAGAATTCGTAGAAGCCCTGGAGAGAATAATTCTCCACCTGCTGGAAAAGAGGTACGGAGAGCTTCTTGCTACATACGTTGTTTTCCCTGTTGTAGGAACGAAGGTTCAAAAGAAGCCGTCTGCGAAAGAAAGAACAGAGGAGAAGAAAGGCGATGTTCTTGATGAGTTTTTAAAAGACCTTGAAGAGCTGGAGGCTGAGAGCAATGGCCCGTCGGTTTAGAAGATTGATGTTGGCTTTTATGGTTGTGGTAGTTGTATCAGGTAGTGTTCGTGCAGCACCAATAAATCCACCGTCTCCGAGTGAGTTTAAAAAGAGGCTTGAGAATGTTCACGTGACGGGAAATCAGGTAAAACAGGAAGTGCAGAATGTCTATCAGTCGGGCTATGAAGCTGCTGAGGAAACTGTTAAGAACGGATATTACGACCTTCTGCAGAAAGAGGCAGGTCTTATCAGGAACAAGGAAAGGAACCCTTCAAAGTACCTGCAGGTTTTAAAAGAGGAAGGACAGCATCTGGTAACTTCGGTAGTAAATGCCGTTGAGCAGACGATTATAAACCAGTCTGCACACTATGTTGCACAGCACGTCAACCAGTACCTGACGGCAATACTCGGGGAGCAGATAGGCGGATTTCTTGCCAACTACACGGAGGGGCTTATCAAGGGGGCCTTAACTCCTGAGAAGGTCTTGAAAGATGGAATGGATAGGATTGTTGACTGGCTGGCCGGTAAAGTTGAGGGGCTTGGATTTCCGCCGAAAATCAGCATAGGGCTTAGAAAGACGCTCAACGTGGGCGGGAAGAAGATTCAGGGATACAACAGAACGGATGCTCAGACTGTAGGGCTTGAAGGAACTTTAAACGACTATCCCGACCCGTTTGTAGAAGAAACCTGCCTGAAAACAGGGAAAAACGACCCTGCATGCCGTCTTCTCTTTAACATGAAAACGGACGACTTTGTAGGTGTCTGCGTCTACGGTTCGGTGAACCAGCCCTACGAGGAAATAAAGAAAGACCTCTCTCAGAGCGTAAGCGTCTGCGCAGCGGGTTCTACGGTTGAGTCGTTAGAGCCTGGTGGAGAGCAGATTCAGAAAAAGAGAGTAGAAATGATGACAAGGGCAGTAGTTGACTCTGCTTCCTACGTGCCTGTAGGAAAGAAAGCACTTGAGAAAGTGCCTAAGCCTTTGAAGTTTAAATATGCTAAAGTAGCTTCGGACGGTGCGTTTAGGGATGCCTACCTCAAGAGTTTACAGAGAAGGCTTATCGCTCACTATGCTGCCCTGATAGCTCTCCACAAAGAGGTAGAGGCCATTTGCTCCATACCTCAAAAACCCGTACTTGAAAACTGCTCCGTCGGTGGCGGGCTTGTAAGCTCCGTCGTAAGTGCCGTAGCAGGGGCTGCAAGCGGGAACGTCGGTGCTTTGAGTTCTCTGGCAAGTCCGACGGGGGCTATAAGCCAGCTTGCAAGTCTTAATCCCTCTCAGATAGTTTCTCAGGTGCAGAATTTCTCCGTGGAGAACGTTCTCAGTCACTTGCAGTCTCAGTCTCAGCAGTTTTTATCTCAGCTTAAAAAACAAAGGGAGCAGCTTTCTCAAACCGTAGAAAAGCTGAAACAGTCTTTTGAAGGAAGGGGAGCCTGCTGTGGTGTGTGCTGGAAGGCGGTTGCTCAGGCAAGGGCAAATGCTGCTCTCATAAAGGGCTCAACTGCTGCGATTATGGGAGCGATTCACACTTCTACCAATCAAATAATCCAGTCAATTTCCGTACAGGAATGCATGACAAGAAATGCCATAAGGACAGAAATGGCTCAGACGAGGGCAGTTCTTCTTACTGTAGAATGCTTAGACCTTCACCTCAAGGAACAGCAGATGCTTATGGAGATAGATTCCCTGGAAGCTCAGGTGGCACAGACAGGGGCACTGCTTACAATGCTTCAAAATGCTGAGTTTAGGAAGCTCAGACAGGAGTATCAAAAGATAGTAGCTGAAGGGCTGGAGTTTTCTAGGTAGGAGGGAAAATGAGGAAAGTTGTGGCTATTTTTCTTTTCCTGTTGCTGTTTTTCGTTCCGCAGGCTTCTCGGGCTGACGGCCTGCCTGAAAACTTTTTCTGCCCTTCTGTAAAAACAAACGACGGAGTGTGTAATCCTAAGTGTCCTGAAGGCTACATTCTGAAGGGAAATCCTCAGAACGGAATTTATGTCTGCGTTCCTAACAGTCTTAATACTCCTGCGGACATCTACCACAAGTGTTACTACTACGATGCAGACTGCATTAAAAATCCGGTTGAGAAGGTTGTAAGTGAAACTTTTGCTAAAAATCTTTCTCAGTTTTGGAGGCAAAAGGAGCCTCTCATAAACACGATGATAAAGGTTGCTGCCTTTGACCCTGAAGCAATTAATTATTTCAGCAAAACCGAGCTAAAACCGAAGTTTGAGTTTATAGTTGATGTCATCAAAGTTTTGTCTGAAGGCTTTCTAACAGCCTTCTGGCAGATATTTGAGATTGTTGTTGGCGGAGTAACTGCGGTAATTCTCGCATGGCTTATTCCTCAGAAGCTCAACGTTACAAACCGCTATGTGGATTCGTTTACCAGCTACATAGAACAGAAGTATGCAGACCTGAGAGCTCCTTTAGTTTTAGGTTTCAGGGTTCTCTTTGGGTTTGCACTTATTTTGACTCCCGTTGGAGTAGGAACCATAGACGGGCAAAGAGTTTACATAACTGCTATTCAGAAGGTTGTAGAAAAGGCGGCTCTTACAGGTTCAGACCTTGCAAATTCCCTCTCTCACGAGATAACAGGTTACTTCTTTGATTTTGCGGGAAAGGAGCTTGCAAAGATAGCTGAGGATGACCTCTCTATAATCAGGTTTGCCCTTAGTGAGAAATCGGTAGAACTTGAGGGAGCTCAAAAGACGGTTGAAAACTGCATGAAGGTTTACGGGAAAGTAGACCTGACGCAGATTCCGCCTAAAGACCTCTACAAGGTTCCTATACTGGGAAACGAAAAGTTTGCAAAGGAGAAGGGACTTACGAGATACTACTGTCGTGACGCTGAAAGGCTTTACAAGAAAACTTATTCAGAGTACGTTTTTCTCTACCAGCAGTACTTAAGCGGTAGCGACTTTAAGAAGTGGCTTGAAGACAACGACCTGCTTGTTAACATAGCCAAAGAAGCCGATAAACTTTCCAAAGAAGACGCCTTCCACCTGAAGATTATAAAGGATGAAAAGAAGGTTGCTCTTATTTCTATGGCCATTGTGGCTAAAACCGTAAGGGACTACGGCTGGTTTGCCCTCCCGGTGGTTTTATTCCCTCAGGTTGAGGTAATTACTGCAAATTCGGATGCTCTGGAAGAGATAGCTAAAGTGGTAAGCTCTGAGAATCCCGACCCCGGACTTGTAGCTAAGATGATAGCTACGATTTCCTTTCCACCCGGTTCGTGGATATTCAACACGCTGGTTGACATAGGAATTCCGATAGCGAAAGCTATCGGAGGGATAGGCGGAAGTTTAAAGGGCATTCCTTTCCTTGGCGGGATGCTCGGTGGGATACTTGAGAAGCTGGGAACCAGCATTGCCGTTGCCGGGATGGCAACGGCGATAGTTGTTTTTACCTATCTTACAGCTTCGGTTCTCTTAAAGGTTCTTCCCGTGCTGTTTCTCGGTATAGTGGTTTCCCTGAGAGTCTTTTTTTGGCTTGTGGACGTTTCAAAGATGATTCTCATTTCTCCCCTTGCGATAGTAACAGCTCTTGCCTCTCACCACGCTCACAGGTTCTGGGGCTTCATGGCCAACATCCTGATTATCGGTCTTTATCCCGTGCTGATACTTGCTTCGGCGCTCCTGGCCTACTTTGCAGCAGGAATGCTTGCTGATATGGCGTTTTATCTTCCTTTAAAGGTTATCTTTGACTATCTCGGCCGTGTAGGATTCTTTGACGTACTCCGGCTCGGTCCTCTTTCTATCGGGGGAAGCATATTTGGTGCGATAGCAACGGCAACGGTTTACTACCTCTCTTTTATCCTGAAGATTGTGATTATATGGACTTTAGGCATGAACGGTCCTGAGAAATTCCTTCAGCTTTTAAGACTTCAGGAGTTTACTCCTTCTACGGGAGAGATAAGGGAAGTTGCAGAGCAGATGAAAAGGCCTGCTTCTCCAATTTAACGAGGTGGAAAAGTGGACTACAGCTTTGGTGCAGTGTTTCTTTCCTCTACGGACAGACTGATTGTCTGCGTAGACAGGGAATACCTGGTGTATAAGGTAGACGGGATGAGGTTTGCTCCTTTGCAGGAACACTTTCTTGGCTCCGTTCCCGTTTTTCTCCAGCCTGCGCTTTCCTTTATGGAAGACTATTTCGTGTCGCCTCTTGTGTACCAAGAGCTTTCGTCTTCCGAGCTAAAAGTTTTAAAGGCTCTGAGAAAGAATGCCGTTTCTTTTTATGTCGGGGTAGGAAACTATGTACATAGTTTAAGGCTTGAGGACAGCGAAGCTGCGTTCATAAACGCTTACATTTCCCTCCTGGAACAGGTTAAGGCAAAGGACCTCGGAGACAGAATTTCCGTATCCCTGAAAGACTTTAACACCGTGATAAAGAAGGAGAATCCTCTCCACGAGGTGGAGAAAGACCTTGTCGGGGGTGTATACAGGAAGATACGCAGAAGGGTTATCCGTATCGGAAAGGTTGAAGACTACCTGGCTGATAGGAGAGCCGTAGAAGTCAGCAGTAGAGTAGTTGAAAGGCCGCCTTTAGAGGTACTTAGAAGCAGACTTGAGGGAAAAGGTGCAGAAGAGAAAGCCGGCGGTCTTATAGAGGAAGCCTTAAAGTCTGTAGAGCGTTTGGAGATAGAGGAGAATGAGGAGAAAGAGTCTCCTTTCGTGCACCTTTTTAGGGCTTTTTTAAAGTGGATGTCGGAAAAGACGGGAACTCCTCTGCCTCTTTATGTTGCCCTGAAGGAAGGAGAAAAGGAGATACTTCCGTCTGTTCTTGTAGACTTCAGGATAAATCCTTTCAGTTTTGACTACTACAAACTTACCAGCAGGCTGGTGAAGGGAGCACCGGTAGAGGAATTCCGAGAGAAGGAGAGGAAGAAGGCAGAAGAAAAAGGCAAAGAAACTCAAAAAGACTTTGAGAGGATGCTTAAAAGCTACGTTGAAAGGAAAAACTGTCCTGTTCTGGCGGTTAAAAAAGTCGGAAAAGGTAAGGCTAAGGTCAAAGTTAAATCCCTTTCAAAAGTAGCAGAGGAGTTTTTTGAGAAATTTCTTGAAAGGGGAAATCTTTTAAACCTTAAGGCGGCGGGAACGGCAGCGCTCTTTGCAGGAACGCTCAAAGGACGCCTTCTTGCCTACGTGAAGGAGATATTCAGCTTAAGCGAAGACGAGCTTGCTCAGTTTTTCCTGACCACGAGAAGGGACGCAGAGAGGGAACTTGAGAGAAAGGCGCTGGAGTTTAAGGAGAGTTACTTTCCAGGGCTTGAGGAAGAACCTCAGATACCTGCTCACCTGTTTGATTCCCTTCCCTTTAAGGAGCCCGAAAAAGAAAGCACAAACTTTTTCACTCTCTTTCTAAACTCCATAGACAGGGAGAAAATCCCGAAAGAGCTTAAAGAGTACCTTGAACTCCTTGAGGAAAACCACGAAGCCGAAGAATTTCTCTATCCGTTTAACCTTATCACCTGATAGAAGAAATACTCCTGCTGCATTCTTAAAATAGAAGTGAGGAAAACAGCCTTAGGAGGTTTAACATGGGCAAGGTACTTGCACTCAGCCGGAAAGGGGCATACGAGGTACCAAAAGAGAGGTTTTTCAACAAGATAGACCTCATCCACGGGATGGAAGGCCTTGTAGGCGGCATGGAAAATGCTCAGAAGGAAGACTATCCCTCCGGGATTGTAAAGGTGGTTTCCTACTTTCCCCTTGTGGAGATAGCAAGGCTTCAGATGGAAGACGGAAAAGTCTTTGATGCCGTGGTTGACTTCACGGGAAATGTAAAGCCTCTCGGAATAGGGACGGTTGACGAAAGCGGTGAACCTGAGTATGAGAAGGTTCTTAAGAACGAAGAATTTCCTGTTACTCTCGGGGAGATAGACGAGGAGGACTACGAGGAGATAAAGTCTGAGATAGCAGAGGCGGTAGAGGACGAAATTCTCCCCGCAGAGGCCAAGTCTAAACCACCAGCAGAAGTGCTGAAGGACTACCTGGACAGGCCTAAGGAACTCAAGTCCATATCCCTCACGGCCTACAAAATTTTGAAAAAGAAAGGGAAGGAAGGGCTCCTTCAAGCTCTTCAGCCTCCTAAGAAGATAACTGCCGAAGAGGTACTTGAAAAAGGGGAGAGGCTTACGCTTACGGGAATAGCAGTAGGTGCAGACGAGAAGGGAAACGTGGTTGTTTTCTACGTTCCTGAGAGAGTGTTTACCGTACCTGCAACCAAGGTGGCAAAAGAAATTCACGCAAGGCGCCCTGATTTCAGGCTTTTCAGCTATCTTTCCGGCCTAAGTGAAAAGGCTTTAAAGGACGAAGAACGAAGGAAAAAAATAATCAAGAAAGTCAAGTCAATGATAGAGGAGATAAAGAAGAAGGGGGAAGGCTACGACGAGGAGCTCATAAAGGCAGTAGGGGAGAAGTTTAAGGCAGCTGCCAAGAATCCTACCTCTGAAAGCGTTAGGGAAGTCGTGGAGCTTGCAAGAAAGAGCGTTTTTAAGGTGATAAGGGACTATCTCAGGGAAGAGGGAGTGATAAATCCTGCAAGGGATTTACTTGCAAGCACGGAAAGTAAGACGTTTCTAAGGAACAATCCCGACGCTATCGGTCTGCCTCTTATAGACTTCAGGCGTGTAAGCAGGATGGGAGTTGTAAGCGTGCCGAGGGTGATAGACACGCCTAAGGAAGGCTTTATGGTAAGAATGACTCCTAAGCCCGTTTCTCTCTTTGAGGAGAAGGACGGAAAGAAAGTGGTAATTCATTCCAAAGCAGACTCTACGGCTATTAGAAGGGAGTACAGGATATACAAGGCACTTAAGCCTTTCTACACGGGAAAGATTAAGGAAGACACTCCTGTTACGATGGAACAGCTTAAGAGTCTTTTCAACGAGGGATTTGAAAACTTCAAGGGCTTAGAGGCTCTTAAGAAAGAGCTTTCTGAGTCAAGGAATGCAACTCAGCTGGTAAGGTTTATTGACCACGTAAAGGAAGTTATAGGGAGTGTTCTCTTTGAAGAGGGGGCAACGGTAGAGGACGTTCAGAAGAAGGTGCAGTCCGATGAGGTGATAAGGGCGCTCTATGAGGGAATGGAGCAGTTTCTTGCAGAGAGACAGGGACTTAAGGCCGTAAGACTTGACAGGTATGCAGAAGTGGACGGAAAGACTGCTGTTACCAGGCTTTTTAAAGAGGGAGTGCTGTACAAGAAAAACGGAGAGTACAGAGTTTCCTACAGGGCGGTAAGTGAAAAGAGCAAGGAGCTTGAGAAGGAACTCGGTCTCAAAGTACCTCTTAGGTCTTTTGCAGGGCTTGCTGCTTCTACTCTCAATGCTACCGAAAGGGTGTTCAGTGCAGAATTTCCTGCACTGAGAGAGGCTGAGAAGGTAGCAAAGCACGTTGAGACTGCCTACACCTTTGGAGAGAAGGGAATTAAGGCAGGAGAGTTTCTCGTTCCTAACCTTGATTCTGAAGGTAAGGAGTTTGTTGTAGAAGGACAGAAGGTAGATGAGAAGAAGGTAAGTGCGTGGAAGAAGGTTTTGAAGTCAAAAGAAGGAGAGATTAAGGCTGAAGAAGAAGCTCCTGCTGTAGAGAAAGAGATAGAGAAGGAAGAGAAGAGGACAGTGGTTGTAGATGAACCTGAAGAGGTTGAACTTGAGGAAATTGAAGACGTTGAAGAGGTAGAACTTTCTGAAGATGACATTTCAATTTAAGGAGGTAGGTCATGGCAGAGAGAATAAAGGTTAAAGTTTCAAACTTTCCGAGAGTAGATTTTCTGATTCCCGATAAGCCCTCATACCTGAGTTCCTTTGCTTTTGTTCAGGCAAACAGGGCTTTGGCAGAGCTTGAAAGAGACCTGATTTCAGCAAGGGCAGCCAATCAGGAAGAGATTTCTCTTGCTCCCGACAGGGCTTCTGCTCTGATACTCTACGGGACGTACTGGGCCAAGAAGGACGGCAAGGGGGTTCTTTCTCAGCTTAAGAACTTCCTCATTGAGAAAAGCTTTGAGGGAGAGGGAGAGGAGAGAAAGCCTGCTGTAAGAGGCCTTCCTTCTTCGGTTGTAGAATACGCCAGAAAGCTCGGTGCAAACTTTTTAGAGGGCGTGACCGACGAGGAACTTTTAAAGGCTTCCCTATCAAATCTCAAGGTCAGGGAGCTAAAGGTTAAGGGGATTCCGTCTGATAATCTTGAAAAGGCGTTTGTTCTTGCCGTTGAGGGAGACAGGCAGAGCGTATGGAGCGATGCGGTAGAGGCCGAGATTAAGGCATTTACGGACAGGTTTGTAGAGGAGTTTAAGTCTCTCTTTCAAGAGAATCTGCCTAAAGATAAGCTCTACAGACAGGTAAGGAACCTATCCGAGAGCGTTGGATATGAGATACAGAGACCGTTCAGGCTCTACGGTGAGCTCATGGCCGGAAAGAATCTTTTTGAGGCTCTGACTCCTAAGAATCTTGATTCTCCTTTTGAGTGGAAAGTTGCTGAGGACAAGCTGGCTGCACTTACGGTGACGCTAAGAAAAGCGTACGACCCTTCCTACAGGCCTGAAAACTTTGCTCAGATACGCTTTGCCGACTATTCTAAGCACTTTGAGTCTCCCGATGCTCTAACGGAGTATCTTAACAATCTCATGACCAAGGAGATGGAAGCGGTGGCGGATAAACTTGCTCTCTTTTACGCTGCCAACGGATTCATGCCTTCTGCGTATGAAGTTGTGTCTAAGGCTGCAGAAAAAGGAATTGACAATCCTTTTGCCTTAGAAGGAGAGGAATTTGTTGCTACAATGGAAGAACTCTTTGAGGTTAAAAAAGGTGAACCTCAGGAGAGTCTTGAGGAGATTGAGGAAGAGCTGGAGGGACTTGACCTGTAATGGCGGTTCTGTTTACAGAGAGCTTGAGGGGCGTTCATGCGCCCCCTTTTCCTATAAGGACGGTATCAACTCAGGGCTCTGCTGCGGTGCAGTACAACTTTCAGCAGAATTCCTATCAGGTTGTTAAGGGACTTCTCGGCGTTGCCGAGAAGGGAGAAGTTGCCCTTATCGGGACTGACCTTGACCACGTCGGAACAAAAGTTGCTACGGTTCTTGCAGAAAGACTGAGAGAAAAGGGGGTAAAGCCTGTAAGGTTTTCTCTCACAAGCAGGGGATATGCTTTTGTCGGGAGATTTTATACAGAGCGGGAGATGGCAGCCTGCAGGGAGTTTGACAGGATGAACATACAGGTTGCCAACTACTTTAAGCGCAAGTATCCCGATGCTCCAACCACTTCTGTATCAACTGCCGCTGTTGTGAGAGCTGTTCATGAAGCCCCTGAAAGGTTTAAAGTGCCTACTAAAGGGACGAATACTGCGTCTGTAGTAACAAAGGAACTCTTAAAGGGAAAGAGCATTAAGAGTGCGCTGGGAAAACTTCAGAGGCTCTACCTCAGCGGGAAGGTAGAATATCCGAGAGTTGACAACGACCTGATAACGGAAAAGCCTTTTGAGGTATATGCTCACAAGGCTTTAACCGACTACGGCTACACCGACGACACGGTGTCTCCTTTTGAGGATGAGGAACTTCCCTTTACTCCAGCAACTGCGCCTGTTTACCTTTCCCTTCAGAGAGTTGTTACTCCTGCTTCTTTAGGAGTGCAGGTTGAGAGAGCTCTTATGCCTTTTGAGGGAAGGAAAATAAGGCCGGGCTGGCAGGCATATGTTGAGGACTGTCTGGCCGTGGCAAGAGAATACGAGAACGAATACAGACGGCTCCTTTCCGCTCTTCATCCCAGGAGCAGAAAGTATAAGGTTAAACTACCTGAAAATCCTACAAAAGAGTGGTTTGAAAAACTTTACACTTTTCAACAGCAGATAGAAAGATACCTTGAAGAGGAAAAGGTAAAAGAAGAAAGAATCAGAGAAGAAAGACTTAGAGAGAAAAAACTCAAGGAAGAGGAAAGAAAAAGGGATTTTTTTTCTAACAGCCTAAAATCTGACCTGCCTAACCTCTCAGACCTTGACTTTACTGACTTTACTATTTAAGCCTCGGTGCCGGCTGAGAATCTACCGTGTGCCAGTTTTCGCAGACGTGCACTTTTTTCCCCGAAGGATAAACTACGTCGTAGCACGTTGAGGCATCTACCGTGTGGTAGTTTTTCTTATCACTTCCTAACACGTAACCTATTATCCCGCCTGCAACAGCACCGTAAATCGCCGCATCCTTGGCTTTGGCTTTATAATGCTTGTGAGTTGCAGCAGCTATTCCCGCTCCAATAAGCCCCCCTACGGCAGCAGATTCTTCCTTTGAAAGAGTGAAATTTCCTGCACAGGAAAACAGCAACATCCCCGATAGAGAAAGTGCAACAAGCCTACTCCTCATCTCTCATCTCCTTTTTTACCCTCTCTATTTCCGGAAGAACCACTCCCGGAGCGTTGATAAGCATCTTAACAACAATACTTACAGGAACTCCTAAACTCCGTGCAACCTCTTTCAACACTCTGGCTTCCTTCCCTTCAAGTTTTACATGGATTTTATCCTTCCCCATCTGCACTCCAGAATCTTTTGTTTCTATTCTATTTCTCCAATCTTTTTCCGTCAACCATCAGTTCAAAGCAGTTGACGGTAGTTGACATCAGGGATAGATTTGAGAAACGGGGAAGGAGTTAGGAGAGGCTGCCATGATAAGAATTGTAGAAAAAAGTCTTGACTTTTTCCTTGATGCAGTTGAAGATTTAATTTTTGTTGGAGCTGTAGGTTTGCTCCTATTTCTTCTGAAATAAAGCTCAACAGGGAGAAAGGAATGGCTAAAGTCTACCTCAAAATGAAGAACGACACCAGGGAAAGGTTCTACAGGCTCAAGGAAAAGCTGGTTGAAAGGGAAGGGAGAAAGCTTACTCACGACGACGTCATGGAATACCTGTTTTCCTGTGCTGAAGAAGGAATAGGAGAGAGAGGGAAAGAGCTTTTAGTTAAGGTTAAAGAAGCCCTTGAGAAGGTAACGGGAAGAAAGTTTACTCTTGACGATGCGGTAGAGTTTCTCGTATCCTACCTTGTGGGAGACGGCGGGAACGACCGGGATGAAAAGGTCTGGAGCGTTCTTGAGAAGAAGAAGGAGTTTGTAAAGGGCTTTTATCAGGAGCCTTTAGAACCTTTAACGTATGCGGACGTCACGACAAGGTTTATCTACGTTCCCGACAGAGTTTTTGAGAAGGTAAAGGCAAGGGCCAACGGCAACCCGCCCCTCATCTTTCTTCTTACTGCGGCCGAACAGGGAGCAGAAGTTTATGGGAGATACCTGGGCGTGGTTTCAGACCCTCAGCTAAACCACGAAGTCGTGAGCTACGTAAACAGGCTCTCCAAAGACGTGAGGGAAAGGTTTATCTCAGAAACTCAGAAGCACTTTCAGAGGGCCGTAAAAGAGGTTCTCAGGCGGTTTAAGAGAAAGTACAGGTAGCCTATACGGGAATCATCTCCACGGGCACTATCGGGAAGGTGTTTCTTTCGCCCTGAGAGGCGTTCGTCACGGGAAGGTACACTCTCCCTTCCCTGAGCCACAGCCTTCCCGATATGGTAGAGAGTTCCTCTCTTCCTACCCTTCTGGATGCGTTTACAACGACCGGAGTTTTTTGGAGAAATTCAGAATAGGGCCTCAGAAAGAGGAGCTCTGCTACAAAACACTCGTCGTAGACGGTTCCCGTCCCTCTCTCCCTTAAGAGGGCGTTCAGAAAACTCAGAAGGTCTTTCCTTATGGATTCCGGAACGGTTCTGTCCTTTTCTATCAGGGCTTTTACTTTCCTTGCACTTTCCCTGCTTTTAAACTCAAAAGAGGCAAGGGCACTGTGGAAAAGGTAGGGATAGGAAACTCCTTTCTGCCCGCAGAGCTTAAAGTCAAAAACAAGTTCTGACTCCACATTTCTGTCTTTTAAAACCTCAAGGAGCGTAAGGCCCGTGGAGATTTCCATTCCCCTTCCCTTCCTTTTCTGAATTTTCGGCACCGGAACGTAGTAATCTCTATCCGGAGAAGGGCTGACCACCAGCTCAATAACTGAAAGGGAGAGCTTTGCTATCTTGTAGGCAACGGCCATCTCCCTTGCAGTAAGCCATTCGGCCTTCTGCTCCTCTGCACTCCCTAAAAGCTCCTTTGCTACCTGCCTCTTTGCCTTCCTGTGGTTGTAGTAGGGAGCAACAAGGATTATTTCCTTGTCCTTCGTTTCCTTTCCCTCACGGATGCGGAACACGGCCTGCAGAACCTCTGCTATCTGCCCTTCTATTCCGAAAGAGGGAAGCACTATCACCGCACGGTCAACGGGCACGTCCACTCCCCTTGACGCCGAAGAGGTAGAGATAATAAAGTCCTTCCCTTTCAGCTCTCCGTCCTCTTCCCTCATCGTAGACGTTATCAGGGCCGCAGAAAATCCCTCTTCCGAAAGAGCTCTCCTAAGACTTATAGCGGTAGGCTTGTCCTGAACGTAGACGTACGTTCCCCTCTTTTTAAGCGCTATCTCTTTAAGCTTTTCAAGGAGCTGATTTTTTCCCGTGTAGCCTAAAAATACCGTCCTTACCGATACCTTCTCCTTCGTCGGAAAGGAAGGATAACTGCCCGCAGTAGTCCTGACTCCGAAAAACTTCCCTGCGCTTTCTACCTCTCTTTCCCCGGAGAAAGAGCTCTCTCCCCTTACCTTCATCAGGAAAGAGGGAGTGCTTCCGTTTCCCTTCCTCAGCTTTTCAAAGAGCTTCTCTGCCGATTCGGGATTTACAAGGTTTGCGTCAAGTCCGAAGACGTAGCTCCTCTTTAGAGGAACCTCTCCGGTAAAGGGAAGAGGCTCCTTTAAAGCCCCGATTATCTCCTTAAGAGCCGGTATGCTCCCTTCGTCGCCAAGCAGTTCGTCAACGGCAACGACTATCTTCCCTTCCGGATACCTCTGCAGGAAAGCTACAGCCATGTCCCTTACACGCCTCACCGTGCTGAACCTTTCGGAAACCTCAACGAGCGCCTGAGTGGTGGTTATTACGGCTATCTTTTCGGCCTCTCTCAGGGCTTTCCTGAACCGCCTGCTTACAAGTTTCAGCCTTCCGTGCTGCCTTTCCTTCTTAAGGGCTCCTGCAACGCTCCTTGAGCTTTCGTAGTCCTTTGAGTCGTCTATTACGAAAGCCCTTCCCTCAAGCCTTTTCCTCTTGTCCTCTACGATAAACCTTCTCGGCGTGAAGAGGAACATCAGAGCGGGAACGTCAAGGGAGAGGAAAAACTCCATTACGGCCGTGGTTTTTCCCGTCCCCGGCGGGTGCAGGAGCAGTTTCACCTCTCCCTCTTCTGCAGTAAACACGGCCCTTCTTACAGTCTCCCTTGCCCTGTCTATCCCCCTTTCGGGAGGGATTCTGTAAACTCTCTCTGTAAGCCCTCTCATCTTTGACTTCCAGTAGAGAACCCTGTAGGGCTTTCTGCGTGCAGTTCCTTTGAGCCTTCTGTAGAGAGCAGAAGTCCTCTCAAGGAGCTCTTCCACCTTCTTTTCGTCTCTCCTGAAGAGGAACCTCTGCCTTATTCCTTCCCTGTGAGGATAGAGGATTCTTACCGTGATTGTTTCTACCTCTTCTTTCCTTTCTGCAAGGAAGGAAAGGGCGTAGCTGTAGCTCTGGAGAGCCTTTATGACCTCTTCCGTGAGGTAGACCGTTGATTCAAAGTCCTGTCCCGTAAACTCCTCTACGAAGGAGAGGAAATCTTCCTGAAAGTAGTTGACGTCAAGGCCGACTCCTATGGGCGAAAGGTCCGACACCTCTTCAAACTTTCCCGAAACTAAGGAGTCGTGGAGAGACGAGGCCCCGCCGAGGGTGAGCTCAAAGATAAACAGCTCTTTTTTCTCCGGAGAAAAAAGGAGAAGGTCTGCGTTCCTGTAGTGTCCGGCTTCGGGAGACTCTGCGGCGAGAATCCTGTTGACGGTACAGACCCTTCCTTCTATCCCTTCCTCTTTAAGAACCGACTCTGCGCACAGTTTCCCTACCTCAAACATTTTCTCCCCGCAGACTGCACGGAGAGACTTTCCTTTGAGCTCTTTAAGGTAGAGGGCCGTTTCTTCCTCTACGCTTTCCTTTACCGGGAACAGGAGCTTTTCTGTTTTTACTCTTTTTAGAACCTCTGCCCTGAATCCGGCCTCAAAGAGCTCTCCCAGTACTTCCTGAGCCACTACTTTCCTCCCTCAAGCGCTTTTAAAAGCCTTGCCGTTCCTTCGGCGACAAGGTAGTCTGCGCCGAAGATAAAGGAGTCCCTTCCTCTCTTAATCTCAAGGGAGAGCCTTTTAAGGCTCCCTCTGTCCTTGAGCTTTGAAATCCCTTTGTTGACGGCCTCTGTTTCGTACATGCTGAGAACCGTAAAGAGAGGCGGAAGGAGACGGCCGTTTTCGGCCCAGTAGGAAGGAGAGAGCTCTCCGTAAAAGGCCGTTCCCGTTCCGGTTACAAACTCTGCCTTACTGATTATCCCCTTCTGAGCCGGAGTCATCGGCGGGAACACCGCAAAGAGAAATCCACTGTCTCCCACTCCGAGGGCCTCTTTTACCACGCTCCTTAAAGCGTTCATCTGCTCCCTGTAGAGCAGGAACCCTTCCGTTATCGTTTCGGCCTTCGTGTGTATGAGCGCAAGGTTGAAGGTCTTTACCTCTAAGAGTTTGTCTCCGAAAGGTTTGTCCTCTCCGAAGAGGTTTCCTAAAAAGGAGCAGATGTCCCTTTTCCCCTTAAGCTCTGTTAAAAGCACGGAAGGTTTTTCAGAAAGCCTTGGTTTTTCGCCTTCGTAGATAAACTCTCCCCACGGGAGCCTTATTCCCGTTCCCGCTACAGAAATGGAAATCTCTCCGCCCTTTACCCTGTACCTGTAGACGGTGTACCTGAGTGCGGTAAGGTCAACTTCTGAGAGCCCGTAGTAGGGAGAATCTTCCACGGCTGTATCAAGGAGAGGGAGAAGGTAGTCTGAAGGCTCTTCCTTTATGATGTACCCTTCGGCGTCGGGAACTGTTAGAGCCGTTCTAACCGTAATTTTCCTCGTCTTTTTGGTAGAGGAGAGCCAGATGTTGCTGAGGGCATAGCTGTTTGATAGGAGCCTGAGGTCTGTAATGGTCTGAAAGGGGAACGACGGAAGGCAGTAGAGGAATCCCCTGAACAGCTTGTAGAAATCCTCTAAGTATCCTTCCTTTTCCGTGTGAACGATTAGGTACTTGAGGTTCTCTTCCCTGCTCCACACAAAAAGGGCTCCTGCAAGAATGAGTGCACTGAAGATAAAGTCGGCTTCCACCCTGTTCCTGAAGTCTCCCTTTCTTACCTTCTCCTTCCCCACCGGAAACAGGAAGAGAACGGGAACGTCCTTCTTTCCCCTTTTTCGCCTGCTCAGGGTAAGGATAACGCCCTTCCCGTCTGCACCGCCCTTTTCAACCACCGTGTAGGTGCCCGCAGTTTCTCCCCTTTCGTAGGAATCGGCAAAGAGAACTCCCCCCTCAAGGGTCTGCATTCCCTCTTTAGCCGTTTTCTCAAGCCTTTTCTTAAACTCTCCCTTTTTGTAGTACTCCTTCACCTTTTCAAGGAGCTGTCTGTAGAAGGCCCTGTGTTCCTCAAGCAGGGCGTCCTCTTCTCCGTTTTCCTTCTCTATCTTTTCGGCCGTTTTCCAGATTTCGTCAAAGCTCTTTTTCCTCTTCCAGTAGTTCTGAGGTTTTATGAAGTAGTACCTCTTCTCCTCTCCGGCAACAAAAAGCAGTCCGAAAGGAAAAGCCCTGTTTTTCAGGTATCCGAAGCACGAAAGCCCCCCAAATTCAAAGTAGAACTCCTTAAACGCCTCAAAGAGCTCTTCCGTAAAAAGAGGCTTCAGGGTGCCGAGGTGGAGCGCAAACCTCTCTTCCTGAGAGAGCTCCGGCCTGTCTGCCGCTACCATTCCTACAGAGTAGAGCTCTCCCTTTTCCGCTCCCTTAAGGAGCCTTACCTCGTAGCTCCTGCCTCTTGCCGGTTTTACCTCTTTAAATTCGTAGGAAGTCTCTCTCACCTCTACTGTCTGCTCTCTGATTTTCTCGTAGGCCCCTCTCTCCTCTTCCGTTAGGGTAAACGCCTTCGGGTCTGATACCACTTTCTTGAAGATACTGCACGCAGTAAAGAGGAGTTTCTTCTCCTCTTCGGGAGTCTCTCCTTTCAGGAGTTTCTTCAGCCCGCAAACGGCAACTGCCACGGCTCCCCTGTAGAACCTGTCGTCAAGGAGGGAGAGGTTTGAATCAAACTCGGGCGGGTAGAAAAGCCCTGCTCCTTTAGGATAGTAGGGAGAGCTGAAGGTGTATGACTTTAAGTACCTGACTCCTTCTGAAAACTGAGTGTAGAGCTCTCCCTGACGGCCTGAGAGCCTTACCTCTACTGCCATTTTCCACCTCTCAATCGGGTTTCAACCAGTTGTAGACTCCGAAAAACTCAACCAGGGCAAGAAAGAGGGCTGAAAGGGATAGGGCTCTCTGCTTTGTTATCCAGCCGTAGACGAAAAAGAGCAGGTTTCCCGTTCCTGTCGTGAGCTGTCCGATTAGAGGATGCTTAAGGGAGATAAGAATTACTCCTACTGTGGTTAGAATGCTTGCCGTGTATTCAAGGAGCTTATTTTTCTGCATCGTTTTTCAGCTTCCTTGCGATACTCTGGACTACCTGTACCGTTACGGCATTACCTGTTAACCTGTAGAGCTGAGTATCAGAAATTCCTATCTCTTTAGCCTTGTAGTAGATGTCGTCGGGGAATCCCTGCAACCGAAAACACTCAAGGGGAGTAAGACGGCGAACTGCAAAACCACCACGAATAATCCAGCTGTTGCCGTTAGAGTAATTTGTCCGTAGCGTTCCTACGAGGTTATCGTTCTTTACTTTGTTGTAAGGGTCGTAAACCAGATAAAGTCCTGTCTTGGCTCCTCTACCTCCTCCGTTGGCCTTAAGCGTTACTGCTGTTCCGTTTGTGCTGTAAATCCTTTCTCCCTGCCCGCCGTTGTTAATTTGACCTATCCTGATGGGTTTATCTACGACATAATTTCCTTCCCAGCTTGCATACTGCCTTGTCAGTAAACAGCCTGCTATTTCTTCAGAATTCTCACGTATTTCTTTTTTAGCCTTCTCTGGTCTGTAATAAACTTTATCTGATTCGGTGATAGGAAATACTTTTGGTCTACTTCGTCCTCTAAGATGTCCGACAATGAACACCCTTTCCCTGTTCTGCGGGACTCCGAAATCTTTGCTGTTAAGCACCTGCCATTCAGCATCATACCCCAGCTCATCCAGCGTTTTGAGGATGATTTCAAACGTTTTTCCTCTGTCGTGGCTGAGGAGTCCCTTGACGTTCTCAAGTAGTAAATATGTGGGTCTTTTAACCCCTGCAATTCTGGCAATTTCAAAGAAAAGCGTCCCTCTGGTATCTTCAAAGCCACGGCGTTTTCCAGCAATTGAGAAAGCCTGGCATGGAAATCCCGCACAAAGGACGTCAAAGTCCGGAAGCTGTTCGGGAACAATTCTGGTTGCGTCCTCATAGTCCGCCTCTCCTTCCGTATTGTAGTACGCTTTATAGAGTTTCCTTGTCCACTTGTCTTTTTCGCAGAATCCAACACAGGTAAACCCCTCTCTCTCCAGCGCAAGTCTGAACCCGCCAATTCCTGCGAAAAGGTCAAAAAATTTTAGCTTCTTCATCCTACTTCTCCGATTATATTCTCAACAAAGTCCTGCTCCTTTCTCCATGCCTGCGCTATCTCCCTGTGGACTCTTGCTACAAGTTTTCCTGCCCTGCAGCCGCCTACTCTGCACTCAAGAGGTTTAAGAGGTACTCTGTTGTAGGTTAGATTGTGGAGAACACACCTTTCTCCCTCTTTAAACACGCAGGAACCTTCCGTCATGAGAGGAAAGAACGGCGCAAAGAGCTCCTCTCCGCACTCTGTCCACCTCGGAGCAACGACGTAGACTCTCTCCTCGTCAAAGTCGTAAAAGTCAAGAACAAGAAATTTCCTGAATATGGTCTTTAACGGATAGCCTCTGCTTTTAAAGTACTCAACCAGCGCCTTCCCCTCTTCAGGAGTAGGCCATCCTACTCTCGTGTAGCAGAGCTTTTGACAGTAGGAGCAGTTGCACTCAAATTCGGGATAGAGCATTAGAATCCTCCTGCAGGCCATTTGTCCTTGAAAGGAAAACAATTTTTACTCTTTCGGGAACTTCCGGTTTTTCCATAATAACTTCAGCAAACCACTCTTTAACTTCTTTATCCCGTATTTTGATAGACGGGTCTGCGCTGACCATCCACCTGTCGGCAGCCGTTCTTCCCTGCATGTTTGTTGCAAGACTAAGTCCCTCTCTTATTAAAGGCCTTACTACTGCATAGAGTGCCTGCTCCGTGGTTATGTACTCAGGAGGAAAGATAAACTTCTGAAACTCATAGAGGAGCATACTTTCCATTGACGTTTGAGGAGCCTGAAGAAAGGGAGCAACGGTTATTAATTCTTTTACTGCAAGAGAAATTTTCTCGGCCGCAAAGCCGTTTTCGTCTTTTTCTCCAAGCCAGAGGTTCTCTGTAAGTCTTATCGTTACCTTCCAGAAAAGGAAAGGGTCAAACGGAAATTCCAGAAAATCGGGAACCTTGTCGGCCTTTAAAAATTCGGCTACAGCTTTCCAGAATGTCAGAAAGGAATCAACTGAACAACCCTCAAGAGTGTTCTTTATCATTTCGTCAAGCTCGTATCTGACCGGCCTGTGTTCTTCAAAAAGGGAATTCCATATTTCGTTGTGCTCTTTCAAGTGTTTCAGCATTTCTTCTTTTTCTCTACGGGGAAGAAGTATAGAATACCTGAAAAAGGTAAAAACACTTTTCCGAACTTCAGGCGGAATGTCCCTGTCAACACAACTGAGCAGAGTTCTGATAAGCTCCAGATAGCCCAGCTTTTTCTCTCTTTCAAGAGTATCCCTTGCTATTTTCCTTCTTAGAGCTTCTTTTCTGTCCATGAATTCCCTCTCATAAAGCAGGTTTAAGTATCCTCTCAAGAAACTCTTTGAGCCTTCTGTATTCCCTGCACTCTTTGTCCTCTTCTACGTCCCAGCACAAAAGTTTTCTCTCTCTTCCTACTTCAACAGAGTAGAACTCCACCTCAAAGTCAAGACAAAGAGGTATCCACTTCCTGCACTTTCCTACCACAACAAGGCCGTCCTTTCCCTCAAGGAGCTTTTCTAAGAGGTTGTCCTTAAAGAGAAACTCCTTCAGCGCTTCTATCTGAAAGTAGCTGAGTCCCTTCGCCTCTTTCAGTCCTTCCCTGTCAACGTATATTCTGAACCTCTCTTTTCCGTCATAGTAAACGGCATTAAGGAGCAGAAAAATCAGGAAACTAAGAGCTACTATGAGAACCACTCTCCCTAAAGGAGTAAGCAGAACACTTACAACCACACCTGCCACGAAAAAGAAAAGATACACTCCCGCTGCTATCAGAAGCCTCACCTTTAGCTCCTCTTTCCCTATCTCCCTGAGCTCCCTTAAAACGCCTTTAAGCCCTTCCCTGTCAAACCTCTCAGAGAGCAGAACAAACACCAGCACTGCCCCCTCAAGACCTGCCAGAAGTCCGAACAACAGAACGCTCAAGTCTTTTCTCCCTTAAGCCTTTTCTCCTCTCTTTCCATCGCCTCTTTCAGCACCTTTTCAACAAAGTCCTTTTTCGTCACCTTCTCTCCCTTCGCTCTCATCAGACCTACCAGCCTGTCAAGCCTGTCTGCAAGCTCTTTAGAAATGCTAAGCGTTGAATACTTCATAACTCTTCTCCCTTTGGTCGTGATATAATTATATCATAAGCTAATGAGTTAGGGAGGAAAGAAATGAAGGTAAGGTTTAAGAACGTGCTGGGTGGTTATTTATCGCTTATGGGGTCTGCGCTTGACGGGACGATACCGATACTTGGAGGAATTCTGCTTGAGACTGGAGAAGGGAAGCTGACGATGACGGCGACGAATCTTGAGCTTGGAGTAAGGTTGGAAATACCTGCCGAGGTAGAGAAAGAAGGAAAGGTGGTTGTAGGTGGTAAGAAGTTTGTGAACTTGCTGAGGATAGCAAAGGATGAGGTAGAGGTTGAGGCCGATGAAGGTGTGGTTAAGGTAAAGGCTGAAGCGAGGTATAAAATTGGTGCTATGGACTACAGGGATTATCCTGAGGTAGAGCTGGCAGATGAGTGGCAGGAGGTAGACGGGAAAGAACTACAGAAAGGACTGAAGGCGGTTTTTCCTGCTGTAAGCAATGACCCTGCAAGGTATGTTCTCAACGGAGTTTACTTAGGAGAGGGGGAGGTAGTTGCCACAGACGGCCACCACATGGCTGTTTATTCGGTTAGTCTAAAGGTGTCTGGAGTGATAGTGCCCAGGAAGGCGGTGCAGAAGGTATCGGACTTTCTGCAGAAAGTAGAATCGGCGAAGGTTTCTGTAAAGGGCAACAAGTTTTTTGTGGAAGGGAGAGAAGGGGAGATAAGGGGAATTGTCTGGAGCACGCTTATAGAGGGAGAGTATCCTGACTACAGGAGCGTTTTCCCCGACGAATATCTCTTTACTGTTGAGGCAGAAAAAGAGGAACTCACGGCGACTCTGAAAGAAGCAATGGCGATTTTTGAAAAGAAGGACGCCGTTCCCGTAGAAGTGATTGCAGGAACTCAGGGAGGACTTACTCTCAGGGCGTTCTCTTCTGACGAGGACAAAAGCGACGAAGTGGAGGTCAGCATAGGAGCAGAAGTCAAGGGAATGCCGTTTAAGGTTGTCTTAAACGGCCTGCACCTGTTTAACCTGCTGAAAGGAATGGAGAGCAGCTGTGCAGTGCTTAAGTTTTCAGGAGACAGAACTCCAGTCTTTGTAGAGGGAAAAAATGGAAAAGTCAAGGGACTTTTAATGCCAATGCTTGTGTAGACAAGCTATTACCTATCACGTGATAAAGAAACAGGCTGCTTTTCTGATTCTATAATAAGGGAGAGAGGTTAGAGCCTCTCTCCCTTAACTTTTTATGGGGAAGAGAAAAAATGAACCTGACAGAGCTTGCAGACCGAATTTTTGAAAGGGAATGGAAAGATATTGAGGTCTTAGAGAGAGAACTCTCTGAGGAGAAAAAGGAAATACTGCCTGAGAACAACAGAATGGAACTTTAAGGGGAAAAAATGAGCAGAAGAGCCGAAGCTCTTTTAAGAAAACTTACCGAAAAGCTGACACTATCTGAGCTTATTGATACCTTCTCAATGGAAAAGACGGCCAGGAGAGAGAGAATTCCTGTAAGCCTGTTGGAGTCGGCAGAGGTTATCTTTGAGGATACCGACAGGACAGTTCCGTTTTCAGAGTATCCAAAGGGACTAAAAAAGTGGTTCCTTGATGAGGTAGAAAGGAAGTTTAAAGAGGCAGAAAGGGAAGGGACTGCATGGATAGAAGGAGAGGAAAAATCTGTTGTTATAGTTAAACAGAGGAACGGGAACTTCAGGGCAGCTCTGTTCCCTGAGTTTGTTGATGGAGCCTACGACAGGGCAAAAAAATTCTACAGGGGTTTTCAGCGAATACGAAAAACCATGGAGAATGCGAGTTTAGACGCCTACAGGGACGGAGACCTTTTTGGCCATGTGGAGAGTGTCTTTCGGATGATTGATGAACTGGGACTTACCGACGACGGAGACAGGCTGTTTTACAGGTTATACGAAACCCTGCACGAATACTTAGAATTTGGGAACCTTTCAGAGGAACAGGCAGAAAAAATCAGAGAAATTCTGAAAAAGTATCCCGAGGCAGGATTTCATGCAGGAAGCTGGGACTTTAGGGTAAAAGTAAATTTCTTTCCGGGAGAAGAAAATTTCACTCAGGAGTTTAACTCTATAAAGTCCAGGCTTGATTCCTTTGTCAGAGGAATAGAAGAAGTCGGGCTTGATTCTACCGTTCACGTAAGTATTAAGGTTAATGGAATAGAACTTTTCTCTTTCTACTACGATGAAGAGATGGAAAAGGCAGCAGGAATTGTCCGTGATGTTCAAAATCTTGTAGACAGCGGAGACTATGAGAACCTGATTCTCCTTCTAAAAGAGAACTTTCCAGAAGCAGTTGTAGAGCGTGCAAAAGCGAGATTCGGTATTGAGGAAGACAACTTACCATCTCTATAAGGACATCTGAAAAACGATAGCTTTTAGCTACATTTTGTAGCTACCGTTAACAGATGTCCTTCGCTGCCTCTTAGTGAGGCAGGAGCTACTATCTGCTATCCTCCAGAATAGAGGACTCGCAGAATACCTATCGTGGGGAAAGAGAGTCAGCCTAACTGCTCTTGAGAGCTTGTCAATCCAGTTAGGTAGTTTCAGGAATTCCTCTCTAACTCTCTTTCCCAGCTTTTTGATTGCGATGTTCAAAGCTCCGTTAAGGTCTGCATTGAAAACTTTGTTGAGTTTCAGGTCTTTGAAAAGACCTCTCTTAACACGTTTTCCCGTGAAGTTCAGTTTCTTAACGTCTTCCTCTGTTATCTCTTTCCTATCTCTTCCCGAAATCTTCTCAATGTTTCCCGTTATTGAGGAGAGCTGAGAGGTGTAGGGTTCAGGTTCTTTAAGAATCTCTATCCCTGCCAACTGGCACTTGTATTCAAGTTTTTGAATCAGCTTGCCTAAAGGTATTTGTCTGAAGGTTTGGTTAAACCTTTTTCCTTTCTTCCCGTCTTTCTGATATTCGTCTGTTAAGCTATCTGAAATGATAATCCGTCCTATACCTGCTCTAAGGCAAAGGGAAACTATGAAATTTGATACAGCTCCAAAGAGCTGGTTGATTCGTTTTTGTCTGTATTTCCACAGCTTTTTGTACTCCTTTTCCTTACCTTCGCTTTGTAGCTTTGCCGATGTTTTATTTATCCATTGATTAAGTGCCTTTAGAGGATTGCCATTTATAATGAATGATGGCAGGGTTTCCTTGTTAGATACTGCCGATACAAGGTTTCTTATTCCTAAATCAATGGCAAGAAAAAGGTTTCTATCTAACTGGTTTTCAGTTTCCAAAACTTCGTAGCTTATGAGGTAGGTAACCTCTCCACTTGCAGACCAGTTGATTTTGATGTGCTCTACATTCAGACTCTCAGGAACTTTAAACTTAACGGCTCCGAAAGCCTTACTTATTCTAACTACGACGTGGTTGGATTTCTTCTTCCCTTTAAGACTCCTCTTATCCACAACCATGTTAGGGTTGGTTTCAAGGGTAAAGGAATACAGAGAGCTCAGCTTTTTAGGCTTCGGCAGAGAGGCTTTCTTTCCTGCTTTCCACTTGGCCAGTACAGACTGGATTTCCTTTGCAACCGTTCCTACTAAAGCCTTAGCTGTATCAGAGCCTATCTTTTCTTTCCAGAGCTCTGTTAATTCTTTCTTCCACTCTTTGATTTTCTCATTTTCAAACGGCAGTTCTACCTTGCCTTTAACAAACTTTTCAAGGAAACTGCGGGACAGGAACGGTTTTACGTCCCGTGTGTTCCGGTGATACTCAAGAGCACACAGGTAGAGCAGGTTCTTAAACTGCTGAAAAGTCTTTGAAGCTCTTTCCAGCTTGTTAACCACGCTCTTTTTCTTCGTTACTATGCTCATCGTCAGGAGCATTGACTACCTCTTTAATGCACTTTTCAATCTTTTTTCGCTTATAGCTCCTTGAACCGTAAATCTTTGAGGTTATGTAGTGGACAAAGCTAATCATTTCCTCAACGGCATCTTTTATCTGCTCATCGGTGGTTAGCCTTTCTGAATTGTCAACTACAAGTATTTCTATTCCTAACCTCTTGAGAATCTGCTCAAATAACTCGTAAGCCACTCTTGAAAGCCTGTCTTTTGAATAGATACAGACCGTCTTAACTTCTCCGTTAAAACACATGTCAAGCAGTCTGTTTAATCCTTTCCTCTTAAAGTTGAAAGAGCTTGCAACATCGGTAATAACATCGTCTATCTTCAGTCCTTTAGAGGCTAAAAACTGCTTGCAGACCTCTACTTGGTTGTCAAGGTATCTTTTCTGTTTTTGAGTAGATACTCTTGCATAAATCACAACTTTGTCGTTTCTATTCTCCTTTATCCCCAGCACCTGTTTAACATGTTCCTCTGTAAAACGGTATTGTCCCGAAGGAGTAACCAAAGGTTTCAGAACTCCTCTTTTTATCATTCTGCGAACAGTAATAGGGTGAACTCCTATACGCTTAGCAAATTCTGATATTCTCATCGTTCCTTTCATCTTGCCAACCTGATAAGAAAAGATTATCTTTGATATTGAAAGATAAAAGAAATCTCAACAGTTGTCAAGGAGGGAGCAATGACAGACGAGGAAATCAGAAAAGCCGTGGAAGTTTTACCGGTAGAGGGAATTTTCGTGACCTACCTTACTTTGAACCTCTGGAACTTTTCTCCTGAAACTCTGGAGTGGATAAAGGAAAACATCGGGAAAAGAAAACCTCTTGAGGAATATCCCGACGAAATCGTGAACTGGCTCAAGAACTACGAAGTAGAACCTCCCGCAAAAATCACCAAGCTCTATCACGAGGGCGATGGCACCTGGTATCTCAGGATAAAGGTAAAGGGAAGGGAAAAATATCTTTACGAAAGTGAAATAGGTTTTTACCACATGAGAAGACTCAGGAGAAATCTCTACTACTGCGACTACGTGAAAAATCCCTACACGCTGGAGAAAATCTACCGTCTCCTAAAAGATGACCTCAGCCACGAGGAAAAGTGGAGAAAGCGCACCGAGGAGCTTATAGAAAAAGCTCTGGCAGAACAAAAGCCCGAAGAGGACAGCGGAGTTGACTTTTCCCCTTAAGGAGCAGGCCGTGATTAGGAAACTCTGGACTGAGCACGACATTTTAATCTTTACCAGCAACGGAGTGGTTAAGAGAAACGGCGAGCTGGTAATGGGAAAGGGCATAGCAAAGGTAGTGAGGGACTTCTATCCCGAATCTGCGAAAGTTTTCGGAGCGCTGGTAAGGGAGCACGGGAACAAGCCGTACCTTGTGAGAGTTAGAAAGAGAGAGGGAGCTCCCTTCTATCTCATGAGCTTTCCTACAAAGCACCACTTCAGGAAAAAGTCAGACCTTAACCTCATCAGAGAGAGCAAGGAGAGGGCTTTAAGAATCCTTGAGGGCAGGAGAGATGGTCTTGTAAAGGCTGGAATAACACGGATTCTCTGCCCTCTTTGGGGAACAGAAAACGGGAAACTCTCCCTTGAAGAAGTGGAGAAAGAGCTCCTTGACTTTAAGGAAAGAGCAGAGGCTTTAGGATTTGAGGTTGCTTTCTTTGACAAAAACGGATTGAGGAGGTTAAAGATGAGAGAAAAAGAGTATGTAGACGGAGTGGCCTACTACATCGGAGACGGGAGAGTCAAGGCCATCAGGAGAGGATTTGAAGAGGAAAAGCTCTCTCCCGAAGAGGGAGCATATCAGCTTGTCAACCTTGTTCTTACCGATTCTGCCTTTGCAGGAGCAGGAACGGTAAGCATGGAGGACGTAAGAAAGGCTCTGAGGGTGGTTTTGGACAATGACGAATACAGAAGAAAGGTTGTTGAAACAGTCCTCGGCGGTAAAAACAAAGTAGAAGCAGAGATGAACGACATAGAAGATGCCGTGTGGGAGATGGCCTACGACTACCTGAGAGAAAGGGGATACGACGAGATAGATAAGGCAAAGAGACTGCTGGAGAAGGCGTTTGATAGAGTTGACAACGTGCTCTTTATAGACGACAGCGTTGAGAAGATGGTTGCCGAAAAGCTGATGGAGATAGCCAAAGAATCTTCCGACACCTCTCAGTTCACGGAAAAGGCGCTTAAATACGGAGACGAAATGTTTGAAGCAGTGGCCAACGACTGCGAAAACGCTTTCTACGAAGAAGTCACGAACAGGCTGGATGAACTGGTGGAAGGATTTGGCCCTTCTCTGTAGAGAGCCCTTCTCTCTGATTTCTCCTTCTTTTTCTCTTTTCCCTATCACCTGACAGCCACATGGAAGGGAGCGGGGGGATTAGAATAGAAATAACCTTTGCAAAGGAGGAAACTTATGAGCCTTAATGCTGAAATTATCAGGCGATTCGGAGGAGAGGAGAGCGTTTATCGTGCTGAAGAGGTTGAAGAGCATCTCTTTGAGGCTGGCCTTGCTCATGTTGTTGACCGTGCAGTGAAAAAATCCTGCAGGGAAATTCTAGAGAACGGAAAGACAAATTACTTTAGAGCCCTTAAAGAAGAACTTGCCGAAGAAATCAGGAGAAAACTTGAGACCTGCGGATTTACCGTAAAGGTAAAAAGGGAGCTTTTCAGAGGAATTCCAAAAGAGGTTGATGGAGAAATAACAATTAGAAGTGAAGACGACACTCAAAAGCTGTTGGAATTAAAAGATTTTATAGAACCGCTGGAAAAGATTTCTGAAGACCTGAAAGTAGTTTTAAGAGTAAGGCTGGAAAGTGAATCTACATCTGTTGAGCACGTGTTCGGAGAGGGAATGTATCCTTACCCTGAGGACATAGAATACCTGCTTAATGACATAGAGGAGTTAACCTTTCAAGACCTTTTACTGGAGTGGAATGGAGAGTCTGAACCTGAACAGTCAGCGGGGCCTGAACTTTGACCGGCCAGTAGTGTTTCACCTGATAGCCACATGGCAAGTACCGGGGGGACTAAAATAAGAACAACCAGATAGCAGGGGGAATCGGATGGAAGTTAAGGACATCAGGTTAACTGAGAACGGCAGGGAGTACTGGATTCAGAAGTGGCAGAGAAACGGCATTGAATACTGGGATGTTACGGAAAAAACAGACGGTGGAATTTTCAGGAAGCTATCCACGTTCAACACTCCTACCGAAACTCCTGAAGAGGAAATGGAAAGGTTCAAAAAGGTTGCAGAAAGCAGGGAGTGGACTTTCTCAAGGCGTCCCTACAGGCCGGGACAGCACTGCGACGGGACGATAGATTCCTGCGTACATGCACTCCTCATGGATTTCTGCGAAAGAACAGGACTGTGCGACTATAGGGAGATTTATAGAGAGGCTTATGAAGAAGAGATAGACAGTGAGGAACTGGACTGGACTAAAGAGTTTGCCGAATGGCAGGGAGTAGCGTATCCCGAAAAGTGGAACTTTGAGGCTGTGAACGGCCTCATAGAAAGTCTTGAGGAGATTAACAACCACCAGCTTGTAGAGGTTCTTATAGAGAAAATCGCTCCCTACTACACGATGGAAAGGGCACTTGAGGAAGTGAGGGACGTCTACTACGGAGAGGCAGACAGACTGAAAGAGGCGGTGGATAAAGTTATGGAAAACTTGGCTGATAAGGAAAGCGTAAAAGAGGCCATTCCTGAAGTTGATTCGGTTTACAGGGAGTTTTACGAAAAGTACGAAAAAGAAAAGAACGTCGTAGGAGAGAGAGGAGTAGTAGCAGAATTCCTGCAGAACAGACTTGCAGACCTCATCTACAGAATCAATAGGGCAGATTCTGTAGACAGGATGGTTTCTATCCTTGAGGACTTTAAAGAGGAGCTTGACAGCGGCTACGACGAACTTGCTTCAGACCAGCACTACCTTGAGAGGATAGCCGAGTTTTCCTTCGGCACAGGCACAGAAGTGGACAACTCTCCTTCCCTTTAAGAGGTTGCGATGGTAAAAGTAAGGGTTAGAAAGAAACCTTACGAACAGGCTAAAAAGCTCTACCTTGAGATAGCAGAAGAGGTATCAAAAGAACTCCTTGCTCTTGCTTCTAACTACAAAAGCGCTCACGACAACCTTTCCCTCTTTGACAGGTACTACAGGCTGAAAGAGGAACTTTTCAGAAGGATGAGAGAAACAGACGGAGTCTACAAAACGGCCTTTGCGGGAGCGGTATGGTTTCTCTCATCAAACTACGACTCCGTCGTCTGGAGAGTTCCCGAAAGGAAAAGGGAACTCCTTACCTACCTTGCGGAAAAGGTAAAGAATCCCGAAACCTTTGACGAATTTCTGCGTGCAGAAAGTTTTGGAGACGAAAAGAGTGCAGTCGTTATCTACGAGAGAGTGCCCGAAATAGACGACATAATCATTGACGACGAGGAGGAGAAGATGAAAGAGCTCAGGGAGAACGGAGTAGAGGGAATCCTCTGTCCTGAGTGCGGGACTTTTGAGGACTTTGACAGCCTGAGCAAAACGAAAAACTGGACGACGAGGGAAACTTTCTACGGAGTCATCTGCGACCGTGACGGAGAGATTCTTGAGGTAGGAGATTCTAAGGTAGTTGAGGTTGAACACGCCTGCGGTTTCTACTCTGAGCACTACGCCATAGACGACTTTTTTGCCGTGAAAGTAGGAGAGAACGAATATCTCCTTGAGGGCGACTACTGGGAAAAGGAGAAATTCCCCGTAAGAGCAAGGATAGAGGAGAGAGACGGAAAGAGAGTGATGGTTGACTCTGAAACGGGGAAGGCCGTTCACGAGTTTACCGAAGAACCTGTTGAAACCTATACTCCTGAGGTAATTTCTCCCGAAGAGGGAGCAAGGGAGTTTTTCTTAAACTTTGCGCATGAGTTTACCGGAGATGAGAGCGGGATTGAAAGGTATTTTGAAATACTTGAAGCTGAAGGCGGGCTCTGGAAGGACGAAGATACGGGAGAGATAGGTTTTGCTGCTGCTTTCCTTAAGGCTCCCGCTGAGCTTTTAAGGGAAAAGCTCAGAGAGAAGGGAATAAGAGCCGAATTTGACGTCATAACCAACGTGATTGACGACACGAGCACGAAATATGCCCTTTTTGATACAGAGAACGGCCTGCTCCTTGAGTCGGGATACGTGAACGAATCAGAACCGCCGTACGACACTCCCGAGAAACTTGCAAGGGCAATGGCCGAAAGGTATGAGGCATACAGGGAAAGATATGAAAAGCAGTTTGACGTTGACCTGCCTAGGCTCAATCCCGACGAGGTAGAAAAGGCAGCAAGGGAAGTTTACGAGGAGATTAAGAACGAAATAGGCGGGCCTGAGATTTAAGGAGGGAAAGATGAGTGAAACAAAGAGAGTAGAGGTAGACGGTCTTGGCTGGTTTGTTATCTCAAGAGAGGACGGCGCCATTCACGACTTTAAGGGACAGGGAAGGTTTTCCGCTTTTGCCAGAACTCCTAAAGGTTTTCTCCTCTCTTTGATTTTTGACGCAGAGGAAGAGGACAGAATTTCTGAGCTTGCAGAGAAACTTGAGGAGCAGGGAATCACTCCCAAAATACTGCACGCAGTATTTACCGATGAGGCAATGACGAAAGCCGAAAAGGACGAATTTCTCTACCTCTTTTCGGGAGGAGACGACAGGTGGAGATTCGGAGGAGGATTTAACAACGTTGACGACGAGGTTTACGAAACTCTTCTTGAAAAGCTGGAAGAGGCAGGACTTACGGAAGAGGAAGCAAAGGAAAGACTTGACGAGCTGTTTCCCGAAGCAGTAAGAGTTTCCTCTTTCGGCTTTGAGAACGTCAGGGACGAAATAGAGAGAGAAGTAAGAAATGAGCTTGAGCGTCTCAGAGGGACAGAAAGCGTTGAGGACTACCTCTACGGCCTTTTAGAGGCAGTAGAGAGGGTCAACGAAACTCTCAACGAGGCATACAGGGACAGGCTCTACGAAACGCTTGCAGAGGAACTCCCTGAGCTGAGGGATGACAACAGCCCTGAACCTTAAAAGGAGAAAGCGATGGTCTACGAAACGCTGATGGAAACTCTGAAGAGTGAATCCTACGCCAAAGAGGCAGACATTGAAAAGGTAAGGAAAGAGCTTGAGTATCTCCTGAAAGAGATGACGGCAAGGACTGAGGAGGGACGGGAAAAGGGAAAGGAGCTGGTAGCCCTGCTTCTGGGGGACGCCCTGAAGACAGGGGCGGGAATGATTGCAGGACTTGTTCTTTCCAAAGCCGTAGCAACTCTTGCAGAAAAGGGCTACTCAGAAGAGGAAATAGAACACGCCCTTACTCACGTCTGGGAGAGGATAGACGCCTCAAAACTTGCCAAAGAGAACCTGCCTGAAAGCAGCAGGGGAGACGCAGTAAGACTGCTGAATATAGCCGAGGAATCCTCTACCGCAGAAGAGTTTAGGAAGAGGGCGATGGAATTTGGCCAGAAGCTCCTTGCAGAAAACCTTAAAGGAATGGCAGACGCTCTGCTGAAAGAGGTTCTCAGCCAGTCTGAAAAGCTGATAATAAAGGTAAGATACGGGCTCTCTCCTGAGCAGTTTGAGAAAGTCTTAAAGGTGATGGACGAATACGGGCTCTCTTTTGAGGACGGAGTGTTTAAGGCCGACGCAGTTAACTTTCAATACGAAATGAATCCCGACTTTGGAGACGCTCCCTTTGACGAAGACTTCAGAAAGTTTTTAGAAGAGAGCATAGACCAGTACTACGAAATCAGGGAAGAGCTTGAAAAAGCAGGCATAAAAGAGCCCGAAGTGGAGATAGTCGGAGCAAACGGGGTTCTCAATGGCGAAAACATCGCAGACTTTGAAGAGGCCGCAGAGTACATGGCAGCCGTGCAGAGGCTTGCAGAAGAGGGAAGGGAAGAGGAGCTGAGAGAAAAACTTGAGGAGAGGTATTCAGAGGGAGAGGTTGAGGACATGATGAGGTGGCTCGGATTTGAAAGCGATGGCCCCGGACTTTAAAGGAGGTGAGCCGTGAGGATAGAGGTAGAGGGACTTGGAGAGTTTTCCATAGACAGGGACGGATACATTACAGACTTTGAAGGGTACGGGAACCTTTCGGCTTTTGAAAAGTCTCCTCAGTCTTTTCTGCTCTCTTTAGTTATTGAGGCCAATGAAGAGGACAGAATCTCTGAACTTGCCGAAAGGTTAGAGGAAAGCGGGATTACTTCCGAAACGCTTTCTAAAGTCTTTGACCTTGATTCAATGAGCGAAAATGAAAAAGATGACTTTCTCTACGTTGCGACGGGAGGAACTGCAAGGTGGCAGTACGGCTGGGGATTTAAGAGTGTGGAATCAGAAGTCTGGGAAACGGCAGAGCAGATTCTCAGCGAAAAGGAATACACCGAAGAGGAAATAGAGGAAAGGTTGAAAGTTTTCCCTGAAGCAGTAAAAGAAGCTCTCCCTAAGTTTGACGAAGTTAAGGGGCAGGCAGAGAAAACGGTCAGAAAAGCTCTTGAGAAAGTCAAAGACAGCAGGGACGTGGAAAACTACCTCTACGGGATTTTAGAAGTGGTAGGAGAAGTCAACGACGAAATTGACCGTTCCTACAAAGAAAGGCTCTACGAAGAGCTTGAGAGATTAATTCCTGAACTTTCAGAAGATAACAGCCCTGAACTTTAAAGGAGGTGAATCATGGCTATTGATTACTGGAAAGGACACTTTTACATTGAGCTTGAGTGCGGGTGTCGTGCAAAGGTTGAAGCCGAAGGAACTCTTGACTCTCTCGGTTGTGTTGACGATGAAAAAGCCTACCTTGCAAACTTTAGCACCTGTTCCGACCATGAAGGAAAATCCCTTCCTGTTAGCGAAGATGAGTTTATAGACTGGTTCCTTGAACACGGAGGAGCAAGCAGTCTCTTTGAGGCGTGCAAAGAAGAACGCCATTACTTTAACGTTCCTCTTGACCGTCTTGCCGAAGCAGTAAAGGAAGGTGTCGCAGACGTTGACGACCTGGATATGGAAGATGATAGTGGACTTGAACCTTGAAAACCTACTTCTACTCTAAGACACTCCAAAAGGGGAGGTGAGTCATGCTGGCAATTTTGAGCGTTTTCGGAGGAGAAAAAGACTTTGAACTTGCGAGGGAACTTGAAGCAGAAGTTAGCAAAGATATTCTTGACAGAGCCGTGAAGCGTGCAATCAGGACTGCGGCTGAGAAAGGAGAGGCAGACTACTACGGGATTCTCCTTACAGAGGCAGCCTACGACTTTGCAGATTCCTTGCAGAAAGCAGGAATGACTGTTTCAGTTAGTGCGTATCCGAACTACGCAGCTTCTCAGGTTAACGTTAGCGCCGAGGTAGAGATAGAAACTCCAGACGACGTGGAAAGAATAAAATTTAGTCCTGAATATGCAAATGAACTCAGTAGTTTCGGAGTATACACTACCATAGAGGCAACCTTTTACGGAGAAGAAGAGTCCATTACCTTAACTTTCGGAAATAGCGGAGAAAGACCTCTTGACGAATTACCTGCCTACCTTGAGCAGTTTAAAGAGGCGCTTGAGGAAGGTAAGGCTGACGAACTTATAGCGGAGTGGGGAAACAGCTTCGGAGGTTTGGAGCCATGATTAAACACGACGGATACGCCGTATGGTTTGAGAAAAAGGACGGAAAGTGGAAAGGGCACTTAGAGGGAGACGGACTCTCTGTTTCGGGAGCTCCCGGAGTGCTGGTGCTTGCACTCAGGAACGTTCCTCACGAAAAACTTGAGAAAGAACTCTCCTTAGAGGACGCTAAAGAAATTCTCCTCTCTGCTTTCAGCGATAAGACCGCTTTTAAGAGCTTCCTCTACTGGGAGCTTGGAAGAGACTTCTGGGAGAACGGAGTATACGACCTTTCAGAAAACTACAGAGAACAGCTGAAAGAGTGCGGAGACATAACCATTGATACGGGCTACGGAGTAGCCGTCTTTGATGAACTTTCCGGAATGGCCGGAGAACTTGACCGCTACGTTGACGACGCCTACGACAACCCGATGACGGACTTTGACATGGCCGCAGAAGGCGTGTGGAGAGCAGTCAACGGGAAAGGAACCGGTTTAAACCGGCTCCTTGAGGAAATCAGGGCTCAGATTGAGAAGGCAGGTTCTTTTGAGGAACTTGAAGAAGCGGCGGAAAGTTTTGGCGATTTACTGCGTGCAGAAGTTAAAAAGCTCTTAGCTCTCGGAGTAGTAGAGTCTGTATGGAGAGCTCTTGCAGATGAAAACCCGGTTAAGGCTACTGTAGTGTCTGCTGGAGTAGAAACTCCGCTTAACGACCTTGACGACGACGAAAAAGAGAGGTTCATGGAGGCTTTAGGAGAAGCCCTTACTCCTGCTACAAAGGACTTAGGGATACTCTATGAGCCTGAAAACAGGGTGATAGGCGGATACGTCGTTCACAGGGAAGTTGATGCAGGAGAGGGGCTTGAGTTTAAGCACGGAGAGGTTTACCTCAAGGGAGTCTTTAACGGTCTTGAATTTCCCGACATTGACTACGTTTCAGACGTGACGGTAGGATTTTCTGAAATACTCCCTAAAGTGCTCTCTGCGTTCAGGGAACAGCTTGTGCTCCTTGAGGAGAGGTTAAAGCCCGAATACGCCAGGGACGTGAAAGCGGTAAGGGAGCTTACGGAAAAGGCGGCAGAGAAGTTTCCCGAAGTCGCAAAAGAGCTTGAGGAAGAGTACGGAATAGAACCTGATTTTTAGGAGCAGGAAATGACGCTCAAGGATGTTGAAAAGAGGCCTTTCGGGCTAAAAGGAGAGTTTATAGACGACTACCGGGGCTGGATAACCTACTACAACGTCGGAAGAGTTCCCGTTCTTGACAGGCTTGAAAGGTACGACGACTATACCGGTCTGTTTGACACTTCCTTTGACGCAGTTAAAGAGGAGATTCTTATAAACCTTGCGGAAAACGAAGAAGAGCTTGAGAGTGCAGATGAGAAACTTCTCAGGTCTCTTGCAGATTTCGTCGTTCACGCCCTGACAAACTACGACTTCAGAGCCGTTCACGGAGTAGGAATAGAAATTGAAGAAAAGAAAAAATGGGGAGAGAAGTTTCCTAACCTCTGCACGGCCTTTAACTTAGGACTCATTTCCATTCCCGACGAGGCTCTCTCAAGCATTGAGAGACTCAAAAAGCTTGAAAGGGAACTGATAAACCGTTCAGAGGAGCTGAAGGTTGACCTTGTGGTGAAGAATGAGGATTCCCTGGAAGTAGTTTCCCTCTCCCTTGCAGATGCAGTGTTTCCGGGAGTGATGAAATCTCTCAGGGAAAGGTTCGGAAGAAGGCCGAACCTTTTAAGGATAAAGACTCCCTACTTTGAGGAGAAGGCAAAACAGTTTCCCGTGTTCAGGTTCAGGGGAGAGGAGTTTCCTTCACGGAGAGCTCTTGAGGTAGACAGTGAGAGCGGGCTGGTATACTGGACGGAGTATTCTCCTGTTGAGGTAAACAGGAAAGAGCTTATAAGAATTCTCCTTGCAGACCTTAAAGAGGCCGAAGGGACAGAGGGAAAAATCAAAGCGGTTGAGAAATTCCTTGACGAGCTTAAAGAGGCTCTTAAGAACTACTACGACAGACATCCCTTTAACAGGGAAACGAAGATAGAGGGTAGGCTCATAGAGTTTTTGAAGGAGAAGGTTTACCTCTGGACGTCTGAGGCCAACGAATTCGGGCCGGCCTACACAGAACCTGAAAACTTTGAGCCGGTGTGGGAAGGAAAGAGCTTTCTTGACGGGGAAACAGAGCTCAGGATTTACAGGCACCGGGAGTATCCGGTTTACTTTGTATCAGGCGGGGAATTCGGAATGGGGGCTCCGAACTTCGGAGCCGTTATTGTTGAACCGACAGAGGAAGAGGTGGAGCTGCTCAAGTACTTAACCTTTGACCAGCTCAGGGCCGTTCCTTCGGGGGCTAACAGAATCAGGAAGGAAGGAGAGCTTTTCGTAATTGAGGCGAACTACTGTTCCGAAACGGGACTTGAAACCTACAGACTCAATCCCGATGAGATAGCAGACATGATAGCCCTTGAGAGGGGATACGGCTCAGGCGGGCCTGAGATGTAGTTAAGATGTAGTCAGAAATCGGGACAAAATTTCGTTAGTATAAAGGGGGTGTAAGAAATGGCAGAGCAGAACCTTTTAGAATTCAGATACTCTCCTTTCAACGGAGAAGAGGTTCCTTACGACGTCTACAGGAACGGAGAGAGGCTCTTTACACTCAGCGAAGGGCTGAAGAAAGGAGCTGTAAAGGAAGAATTCAGGGAAGAGGAGACAGCAGAGTTTTTGCCGGGATACGTGAGAACCGGCTACAGAATTGTTCCCTCTCCCTACGGGGAGCCGAATCCTGAAGGGACAAACGCAGTTTCTCACTGGAAACTATTGCCCCCTTTAGAGCTTGACAGAATCCTTGAAGAAAAGGAGAGGCTGAAGGAATCTCTGAGGGAGCTGGCTGAAAGAGGAAAGGAAGCCGGAGAAAGGCTGAACAGACTAAAAAAGGAACTCTCCTGGATAAAAAACAGGATAGAGGAGAACAGAAGCGACCTTGAAGATTTTGACGTAATCTATTCGGACGAATTCTACGACACTACGAGGGAAGAGATAAGAAGGCGCCTGATAGAGGAAACGGAAGAACTTAAAGAGGCAGAAAAACAGATAGAGGAAGAGATAAAAGAATTGGAGCAGAAAACAAAGAAAGCCCTTGCGGTTTTACAGCTCTACAACGCTGTTCTGGATACGGGAGAAAAGGAATTTGACGAGGACGTTTTTGTTCTCCCTGATTACCTTTTAGAGCTTGAAGGAGAAAAAGTAAGCAACGAAGAAGCTCTGGAAAGAGTAAAAGACCTCTTGGGATGGATTCCTGAAACTCCTCAGGGGCTTGCTTTCGGACTTTTCCTTGTAGGGAAGGTGTACGGGATTCGTCCTGAAGGGCTGGATGTTGAGAGTCTCAGGGACAGGACGTTTGAAACGCAGAAAGAGGCAGGAGATGCCGTTGTAAGAGAAGTGGAGCGTTTTAAGAAAGAAATTGAGCCTCTGCTTGAAAACGACAGCGGAATAGAACTGTAAAGAGGGGAAAGATGGAAAAGGTGGAGTTTGAGGTTGAGAAAAACGACAGAGGGCTGTATACAAAGGTTGGCGGAAAGTTTGCCCTGATAGACAGGAGATACCTTGACAGGGTTGCAGAGGGCGAAAGGTGGAGAGGACGCATAGAGAGGGAGATAACAGACAGGAGAGGCAACAGAGTACCGATAGTGGTTCCCGAAGAGAGGCTGCTGAGAATTAGGCACATCAGCAGTAGAGAACTCGGAATTTTCAGCGGCGACAGGGAACTCTTTTCCCTTGAGGAGGGAGTTAAAAGAGGAGCGGTAGAGTTTTCGTGTGAGGAAAAGGTCTACGACTGGAAACCCGGATACAGGAAAGAAGTATACAGAATCGTTCCCTCTCCCTACGGAGTGCCTGACCCTAAGGGGATGACAGATTACGACAGGTGGCCGTATGTTGACCCTCTGAGGCTATCCGAAATCCTTGAGGAAAAGGAATACGTCAGGGAGAGGTTTAAGGAACAGGCCGAAAGAGGAAAGGAAGTAGAGAGAAAGCTGTGGCAGATGGAGAAGGAAATCAGGAAAATTGAAAGGGAAATAGAATGTATAAAGTGCTATCCCGTTGAAATAGGAGTTAAGGAGGGAACTTACAACGGCCGAAGAGTTTATCAGACGGTTACGGAAGTTTATGAGGGCGGCTACGACGGTTCGGAGTATTTTCTGGGATACGGAAAAAACATAAGGGTAGAAACTAAAAAAGTTACGGTGGACGTTCCCGACGAAAAGCTCAGGGAATACCGTAAGCTCTGGGAAGAAGAGAAAAGAAGAACAGAGGAAAGACTCAGAGAGCTTGAAAAGAGAAAAGCAGACCTTGAGAGGGAATATAAGGAGCTGGAGCAGGAAAACAGAGAGGCTGTAGTAATCTACGACCTCTTTACGGAGGCAAAGCTAAATTACCTTCCGGCAACCTGCGAACGCTATACCTTCACAGACGACTGGTTTGTGCTTCCCGAATACCTCTACAGGGCTCTAATGGACGCCAAAAAGGTAGACGACGAAGAGGTGCTGGAGAAGGTTGAGGAAATACTGGGCAGGGTTCCCGAAACTCCGCAGGGACTTGCCTTCGGCCTTGCACTTGCAGGTAGGCTTTACGGGATTAAGCCTGAGAGCTTAGACCTTGAGCAGTTTGAGGAGTGCTACTTTGAGGGACCCGAGGACGCAGGAGAGGCCTTCCTTGAAGAGGTAGAGAAACTCTGGAAAGATAAGGTGGAACCGAAACTTGAAAACGGGACAGGAATAGAACCTTAAAAGGGGGAACGGCATGGAAAAAACAGCAGAGTATAAAGTAAAATGCCCCTGCTGTGGAGAGGTAACTACTCCCGAAGTAGACGAGGCGGGGACAAGGTATCCCTGCTGCGGGAACGAATTTCCCGACGCACCGCCTGAAGAGTTTTTAATACCGGTTAAGGAGGATAAAATGGTAAAGAAGATTGTAACTCACACAAGGCCCGGACACACGGACGACATACTGGCCGTAGGGCTCTTATCTCAGAAGTATCCCGACGCCGAAATCGTTTTTGTTCACCCTCAGTCTCCTGAGCTTGAGGAACTAAAGGAAAGGGACGACGTAATCCTTGTTGACGTCGGAGGAGAGTACAACCCTGCAAGGAAAAACTACGACCACCATCAGGACACGGAAGTGCCCTCATCACTGGTGCTGGTTCTAAAGCACGAATTCCCTGAATATTTAAAGGCCATTGAGTCTGAACCTCTCCTTAAGAAATCCTTAGAGGTTATTGACTACAAGGACAGGTTCGGGCCAAAAAAGGCCGAAGAAATTACAGGGATTAATCCCGCAGGCGGGCTGCTCTTAGAGGAAGTGATAAAGGAACTCGGCAGCACTCCCGATGGAATAAGGGCTATCGGTAAAGCCCTTACAGACAGGCTTGAGAGGACTGTTGAGCTTCTTAAAAAACTTGAAAAGGTTGAGATAGAGGAGATAAACGGCCTGAGAGTGGCCGTGGACAGAGAGGGAATTCCTGCGAACCTGATAGTGAGCGAATTTTCTCCCGACCTGATAGTGCAGAGGAACAACCGCAACCCTGAGCATACCTCTGTAATTAAAAACACTCAGGGAGAGAAAGCAGACGAAATAGACCTTACCGTTCTTTCAGATGAGGCAGTATTTGTTCATCCTAACGGATTCATCGCCGTTCTAAACAGCCCTGTTGAGGAAGTAGCCGAAGAGGTTGAGGAAATCGTTAATGCCGTGTATAATTCTCCTGAAGGCCCTGAACTTTAATGGCTTTCCTGAGTGTTCCGGAATTTTTCAGAGTGAGGAGCTTCTCCATCTCTTCCCTCTACCTTTAAAGGGAGCCCTTTGAGGGCTCCCCTGATTTCCTGTTTTTCTTTCTTTTCCTTAACGGCCGAATAGAGCTCGTAGTACAAGTATCCCGCAGGAACTGAGAGAACCAGAAAGAACGCTATTACCTGCTTTCTCTTTTCTTTCCAGACCTTAAAGAGAAAGAGCAGGGAGAGGAGAAAGAGGAATATTTCTCCAAGTTGCCACTTCAGGCTGAAAAAGTTAGTGCTGGGCGGGACAATTATCGTGAGCCTGTAGAACGTATCGGAATCAAGGTAGCCTTTCTGATAGAAGTAGATGCAGAGCACGTGGTAGGGAACTATGAGAACGGTTCCTGTGGTAATGTAGAACGCAAGGTATTCAAAGAGCTGTTCTCTGTCCATTCTACTTCCCGAAAATCTCCTCAGCAGCCTGCTTGAGAACCTGTTTTTTGTCCGTGAACGGTCTCATCATAGGATTCTTGGACTTTTCGGCCGCCTTCACAAGAGCATCGGCATCTTTGAACTTTGCCTTAAGCTGAGCCTTTGACGGAGCTAAGGAACCGTTGTGGCATCCGATACACTGAGTCTCCCAGACTCCGGCCATAGCAGGAGTTATTCCTGCTGCTGCAATGAGCCCTGCTACAATGAGTGCTTTTCCTTTCACGGCTACCTCCTCTTAAAGTTTTTGCCTCATAGTTAAAATTAAACCTCAAGCAAGGTGGAACATTTCCATCGCAACCATCAGCTTTTCGGCCAAGTCCTCTATCTCCTCAGAACACGGCTTATCGTCAAGCTCCCTTACCTCTATCTGCTTTTCTACCGAAATCTCTATCCTGTCGCCGAGAGGAAAGAGATGCGCAGCAACTATCAGGCTCATCTCTTCGTCGTAGATAAGGTATCTTCCGTCCTCTTTTTCCATCAGGATAAGAATTTTGTCGTCTACCTCTCCGCTCTCCCTGAACCACTCTCCTATCTTTGCCCTGTATCCGTTGTAGGGAAGAGCAGTCGCAGGCTTAACCTTTCTGTATCCTCTTTCTCTCAGGATAGTTAAAACTTCCCTTACCAGACTTGCCGTAGTCATTGCCTACCCCCTGAGGATTTCTACTATCCTGCTGGCGCTTTCCTTGTTACCGTAAACCTCAACCTCTCCGTCTTTCCCGATAAAAACTTCGTAGTTCTTTCCTTTCACTGCTTTGATAAAAGGGAAAGAGGCTATGTAGCCTTTATTGAACCTCATTTCGTGCTTTACACCTAAGAGAATTTCTGAGTTCCTATCTACCTCTTTAATCTGTTCAAACCTCTCTCCCACGACCTTTACCGTGCTGATAAGCCTTTTAGCCCTGTCAAGAATCTTTTTGCTAATTTCCTCAGACGAAAAGGTTATCTCTCCTTTAACGCCTGAAGGGTGAACGATTAGTAGAACATTTCCCTCAAGCTCTGTTCTTAGCTCTCCCGTTATCATTTCCTCTATCTTAGCAAGAGCTTCTCTACTGCCTATTTTTCTCTTCCAGAACTTCAGCACGCCTACCTCTCCTTTTCCATTTTCTACTGCTTTTCAATTTATTTTCACTACCGCTTGCCGTCAAGCCGTATTGACTACTTGACGCAACTAAGGAGAAGAAATAAATTAGGAATCAAAGGTTGTAGGGGGTAACCGTGAAGGCGACGAAGAGAAAATTGATAAGAGACCTCAAAAGGAAAGGGATTCCTTTCAAGCTAAGGGTGGTGCTGGCTGATAGGCTCAGGAAGGGGACCCTTGCGGTAGTTGACATGCACAACGGTGGCGGGATAGACGGGGTGAAGGTTCTAAGGGACGTGGTAGTAGGAAAAACTGGAGTGCTTGTAAGGTATACGGTATATGCAAGGGATAAGGCCGGGAAGTTTGTTCCGGTCTACACGGTGGACAATTTTGACGACTAAAGGGGGGAAGCTGTGAGGATGAAAAAGCTAACTGTAAGGATAGACGATTCTCTCTACAGGAAATACAAGAAGAACCTTATAGATGAAGGATTAACGGTTCAGGAACACTTAAAGAGGTGTATTGAAAGGTTTGTGAAGAAGCAGGAAAAAGCGGAAGGGGGAAAGAAGAATGGTAACAGATAGGGAAACTGCTTTAACAGAGGCCAAGGAGCTTGCAGAGGCGTTAAAAGGGATAGAGGCAGGGATAGAGGGCGATACTTTGATTGTGTTCCATCGGGGGACAAAAGTTAAAGGAGAGCTGAAGGTAGAAGGAGCAGAGGTCAGCAGGGAAGTTATCACGAAGGGCAGGGAGCTTGCGCTCACCGTCAGGGCGGTAGCCAGTAAAGTGTCTTTAATCAGGGACGCAGACAGAGCGGCCAGGATTTACTTTGGCTGGAGAGAGGAGAAGGGAAGGGGCTACACCGTAAGAGTGCCGTTTATAAAGGCCGTGGAAGGAGACGGCTATGAGGTGGCTAAGGAAGGAGAGAGTTTTGAGGTATGCGTAGATGCTGAAGGCAGGGAAGGAGAGGTTGTGAGAGTGCTTGAGAATGCAAGGCTTGTGGTGAAAATTCTTTCTTAAGGGGGAGAAGATGGTTGACCTTAAGATGGTAAAAGAGGCGCTGGACAAAAAAGAGATGGAGCCAAAGTCTCCCTACCTTGAGGTAGCAGAGATTGAGGTTGTGGTAGAGGGAAAAAGGCTCAGGTACAGGAAGGTGCAGAGGTATGCAGGCCTTGGCAGGCACAGAAGAGCTCTGATTCCTGTTTACGAAATTTTTGATGAGGAAACAGGAAGGTGGCAGAAAATAAGAATTCCTAAGGAAGTGGGAAATGATAGAAGAGAAAGAGATGGAAACTCTGAAATCCTGTAAAGCGGGATTCCTGCAGGGATTAGTTTCTATCACGATGATAGTAGGAGTATTCCTTGTTCCCTCGCTTTCCATAAGGGCATTAACAGGCAACGTTCCTGTTGTTCCAGATTACCTTATAACTTTTGCTGAGTTCATGCCTTTGACGGCTGCAACAGGATTTATCGTCGCATCTATCTGCGATTTTCTCAAGGAGTCAAAATTTAAGACTATTTTCGTGGCAATTGTAGGACTTTCTCTCGTTCTGCTACTACTTGAGGGATTTGTTTTTGTCTACCTGGTCGGAAACGGAATCAACTTTTAAGGAGAAGTGATGGACTGCTTAATAACCAGCGGAGTGTTTTTCTTTTTCCTGTTAGGATTCTTATGCGGGAGCACGGCGGGAGTTATGCTCTTTCTCTTTGTCTATCCGTTTGTTCTGTTTTTCCTTGAGCAGGTAGGGATTTTAAACTTCAATCCCGACGTGCTCCTTCCCGTGTCGTTTGTGTTCTTTGCGGGAAGCCTCTTTGCCTTTCTGCGGGAAGAGAGGCAGTTTCGCAGGGATACTGCAAGGCTCCTTGAGGAGATAAAGAGGCTTGAGGAAGAAAAAAATAAGCAGGCCTGATAGAATCAAGCAAAAATCGGATAAGGGGGAAGAAGATGGTGTCATTTAATCCGGTCATTCCCAGCGGCCCTGTTGTCGGCTTTAAGTTTGCCTTTACCCTGATTTCAATAGCAGTACTTTCCATCACGGCGCTGTTCTACAGGCTGGCAAGCGAAATAGGGAAAGTATCACCTCTGCTGTTTCTTTTGGTAGCGGGAGCAGTAGAAGTAGCCTGCTACGTGCTTTTGAGGGGGATGATGTGAGAATTCTGATATTTGACACGGAAACTACAGACCTTAAGGGCTGGATAGTGGAAGTAGCCTACCTCGTGGTCGTTCCCGAAGGAGAAAAGCTCAGGGTAGTTAAGGGAAAGGCATCGGGAATTAATCCGTTAAAACCCGTAAGCCCTTACGTTAGAAAGAGGTTTTTCTTAGACGAAGAAAAGCTCAAAGAGTGCCCGGTGTTTTCCGATTTCTGGAGAAAGGCGGGAGAGGACTTTCTGCGGGCAGACCTTGTGGTTGCTCACAACGTGCAGTTTGACCTTAAAGTTCTTGAGAGGGAGCTTGTAAGGATTGGAAAGTTAAAGGAAGCAGTGGCCCTTAAGAGAAAACGTAAATTCTGCACGTGCAGGGATTTGGCCCGGCTGATGCGCCTTTCTAAGTGGCCAAAACTTGAGGAAGCGCTCAGGATGTTTGGAATTACAGAGCGAAAAGTTAAAGGTTCCTTTGAAAGAATCAGGGAAAGGTTAAACTACAACCCTGCAGGGATAAGAACGAAGGAGATTCTTTTTCACAATGCGCTTTTTGACGTCGTTGCTTTAGGGCACCTTGTGTCAAAGGCGTGGAAGTTGATAAGGGCGGAGATAAACTCCCCGCCCTATCAGAAGTTATTTTGACTTTGAGGGCTGCTCTTTTTGAGGAACCGTTCCGTAGTAGAGCTTGTATCCCTTCTCTGTCGGGAAGATTATCCCCGGAGTGCCCTTTACTCCGTTCTGAACGGCCCAGCCGGTTGTTTCCTTAACAAAGTCAAGGTATTTCTTATCGGGCCTGCAGTTTTGGTACTGTTTTGCGTACTCAGACCAGTTGCCGTTAAACTTTCCGAAGTGCTCTAAGAATATCTCCCCTACGGGTTTTTTCTCCTTAGCAGACTCTTCGTATATGCAGGCAAGGGCCTTCAGTGAAGGTTCGCCGTGGACGGCCATGGGAAGAAGAACGACTCTGTGGCCCTTCACCACTTTTGAGTAGTGAGACTTCATCTCCCTTATGCAGAACGGACAGTAGGCGTCAAGGAACACGTAGACGGGTTTTCCCTTGCCTTCGTAGATAACTCCGAGCTTCTTTCCTTTCTCTTCCAGCTTTTTAAGGCCTTCAATGTAGGACTTGTCAAGAGTAATCGGTTTATCAAATTCCGTCTTAACAGGCAGAAGCAGTCCGTCCTTTGTAATTCTTAAAACCGTCGGAAAAACGTAGTCGCCGACTTTGTACAGGTACGCAACCCTCTCAGACGTCCTGGTCTTAAAGCTGAGCTTGTAGACCTTTATGTTCCCGTCGGGAGTTTTTATCACCCTGGTAAACTCCGCCTTTAAAACCTTGCCGTTAGGCGTTCTTATTGTTAACTCCTTCTCTGCTCCAATATGCTGAACAGCCTTAACAGGAGTTGCACTGGAACAGCTTACTCCGAATCCAGCTATTACCGCCGCCGCAAGCGTTCCTAAAAAAAATCTCCTTCCTCTAAGCATTCTCCACCTCCTCGTAGAGCGAAATTAATCTGATATTCTCTATTTCCTTCAGGTTCTGCTTCAGAGAGAGAAGGTAAACTTTCCTCAGGTTATCTACCTCGTCGTGCCAGTGAGAAATAACTCTCTGCGTGTAGCCTGCTCCCTTGCCCCATTCGGAGTTAACGGCCATCCAGAAGTCATCTTTCGCAGGACTTCGCATGTAGTCCTTTACCCTGTCGGCAGCCATTTTAAAAGCCCTATGGATTATATCGTGAACTCTCTCCTGAGCCTGTCCAAGCAGAATCTCAAGGACTTTAGAATCCTCCTTGAACAGAACCTTTTCCTTTAAGGCCGCAAATTTTTCGTCTATCACTCTTCCTGCCCTGCGTCTGAACAATAGGTGGAAGTAGTAGAAAAACAGCTGATAGTAAACGTCTAAGTCCCTGTAAACTCCTCTTCTTGTAGGAATAAACCTGTTGAGTGCCCTTAGAGTGGAAGCAGAGAACGACTTTGTAATGTCCTCCATGTAAATCTTTAAAAGCTCCTCAAGCGTTTCTTTCGCAACAAGTCTGTCAACAACTTCCTGAGAATACTGGCTGATTTCCCTGAGCAGCTGAGCTACTCTCTTTAGAAAGAGAGACTTTTCAGGATTCTTTACTATCTCCTCTATCCTATCAAGCTCACTCTCTATCCACCTTGACTCCCTGTCAAGCAGGTCAATCAGAAAATTTTGATAGTCCTCTACTGCCTTTCCCAATTCCTGCCAGAAATACTCCCTCGGAGTAGCAAGCTCTACGTCCCTCGCAAGCTCACCTCCTATGCTGTTGTAAACCATCTGCTTAATCTCAGGAAAACCTCCCCTGCTCAGCTTCTCCTGCACTTCAAAGATTTTCCTCTCAGCTACGTCCTCTTCTTCGTCATCTATGAGTTCTCCTCCCTTGGCTAAAATCAGTATCAGACTCCGTTTTGAAAGCTCCTCAAGTGCTTTCCTTCCTTTCATGTCTCTGTAGGAATCCAGCAGAGTAAGAATGTATTTACTCGGTGCATCAACAAAAGCTGAGCAGAACACCAGGAAGTTCTCAGGATTGGACATCTTTTCGTATATCCTCCTGACAAAGGAAAGTTCCCCGCTGTCCACGTCGCTTTCAAGTCCCTTCGTGTCTACTATCTCCCAACCCTTAAGGTCTACCAGCTCTTTAGGAATTCCAATGTAGAGCCTCTTAGGAAACGGATAAACTACTCCCTCATGAGGCAGTCCCCTATTTATGTCTGCAAGGAAAGAAGCTATCTCGTCAAAAACCGCATACCTGCTGGTATCCTTCTTCCATTCAGCCTCAAAACTTCTCTCCTTAGGTTTTACCCTCTCTTCAAACGCAATTATTCTCTTCAGCTCTTCTGCAACTTCTCGGTCGGTTTTCCCCTTCAGAATCTTTCTGTAAACCTTTACCTTTTCTTCCTTCCTTGCTTTGCTCTTAAGACCTAAAAGCCTGTTGAAGGCGTTTATAAACTCCAGCGGTATGTCGTAGTCCTCATTAGATTCACCTACGTATGTCCTCATAAACTGAACAAAATCGTTTATAATCTCCTCAAGTTCCTCTGCTTCAAAAGGCTCAATGCGAACTTCAAAGACACTGCTTCCCGACTGAGAGATTATCGTATCCCCGAGAGTAGTCCTTCCCTTCCCCGTAGGGAGGACCGTTTTTACCTTTACCGCACCGTTTTTTAGCTTCTTAGGATAAACCAGGCCTAAAGAGGCTGAAATAGCCGTCGTCTTTCCCGTTCCTACTGCACCTACAAAAGTCAGCCTCTTGAGCCCCAGTTCTTTCCTCTTAAAAAGCCTTGCCAGAGTTCTTAAGGTAGTCAAAGAGAGTAGGTCTCTCAGCCTTATCCCCCTCTCCTTGGCCATCCTGTTTATCCGTTTATACTTGTCCATGATGGTCTCTATTTCCGCCCGCTTATTTTCGGGCAGAGGCAGAACCGTCAGCGGCTCAAAAAATCCCGTCAGAGTTTTCTCTCTCATGACTCCTCCCTTTTGAGCTTGTCCAGGTCTTTAGCAAGCCTTTCAATCAGACTTTCCTCGCGGCTGAAGGTATAAACGCTCTTTTTCCTATCTACGCTCTCCCTGTTTACGAAACTCTTAAGCTCGTCTAAGGGAAGTCCGACAAGCTGAGCTACCTCTTTAAGAGGGAGATTCGTCCTTTCAAGGAGATTCCTCGCTATCCTGAACCGCTCTTTCTTTATCTCCCTCTGCACTGCAAGATTTGTGCCAAAAAGATGAGAATCGTAGCTGATACACTTTCTCCTCATCCTCGCTACACCTCGGCAAAGTATTTAAGCTGCTCTCTCATTCCGGATATTGCGTCCTCGTAAGCTATGACGGCCGGATAGTGCTTCTTCATGACCGCAGTAAGGTCCTCTTCCGTAAACTCCTTGGTTTTTCTCTTCATCAGACGCCTTGCAAGTTTCAAAACAAGACCCTTTATTTCAGCAGGAGTGTAGACAAACCTCGGGTCTCCAAAGCTCTCAGTATCCCCTACGTTTGAGGAAACTTTTGAGAATTCGTGTTCCCAAAACTTGCTTGCTACCCTTACAAGGGCTGCTGCTCTTTTACCGTAGAGTGATAAAAGGTTCCTGTCTGCCTCAAGACCAAAGCGGGAAAGGTAGTACTCGGCAATCTCCTCTGCCTCGCTCTTTTTAGGCGTCTGCAGGAAAAAGAGATAGTCAAAACGCCTGAAAAACTCAGGGTTCTGCTTAACTATCGGCCTCACGTCGTTGGCAGTTACCCAAAAAAGAGCGTCCGCCCTGTAGCCCCTGTCCGTGTTAAAGTCCTCAAGCTCGGTTAAAAGCCTTCCCTTTATCTTCTCAGCCTGAGCGTCAGACTCCCTGAATACCTTGTCTACCTCATCTATCCACACAACTGACGGAGGCAGTATCTCCACAAGCTCAAAAAACTTCTCAAGTGCCGTTATCGGCCTGTCAGACTCCAAAATCCTTGAAAGATTTAGCTCCACAACTATCCTGTCCATCTCTCCAGCACTGCAGAAGCACGAATAAGACTTACCGGTTCCGGGTACTCCGATAAGAAAAACCCCCTTCGGCCTCAGCTCCTCATACTCAAGAGAATCCTTTATCTCCAGAATAAACTCCTTCAGAACCTTTGCACCCTTTAAATCCTGAAGCGTTAGGGGGGGCTTTACTATTTTCACCCCATATTTTTCCGACAAAAGCCTCTCCCTGTCTAAAATTCCCTTTTCTACAAGCGCCCGCTCGTCACAACTCAGGTAATCCCCACTCTTTACCTTCACTACGGCAAAAAATCCCTTCAAGTAACCCGGCGGCGGTTCAAGAGACCTTACGATTACTTCCCTGCCGCTCAGACACCTACTTAAAATCTCCCTCTCAAATATTCCCTTCAGCGTCTGTCTCTCAAAACAGTAGAACCTTCCCTCTCCCGCATACACAAACTCCCACTCTTTCAGCTCATTCTTTAGCTCATCACCACTCCTATACCAGTACCAAACCTTCACCGCTCCCTCCTATTTCCATCCCAGCACGCCGAATACGAATAAACCACTCCCTCATAGTAAATCCTTACAGCCTGACATCTAAAACCATAGTCTGCAAGCTGTTTTCCCCTGGTGTCGTAGAAAAAAATGTATAACCTGTTAATACGGTTAGCAAGTTCCTTAACCAGGGCAATGCCTTTTTTTGAAAGGTAGGAAAGGTTTGAGTAGAGAGGTTTAAGGCCGTACTGGAGTTCTTCAACGGGGCTACCTACTACGACGGTGTCGGGAAAGGAAAAGTATCTCAGCTTGTAGACCTTTCCCCAGTAGCAGGTGTCAAAGACCAGGAGAGGGATTTTAACGCCCTTCTTTCTGAGGTAGACGAGAGTCTGTCTGAGTTCTGAGGGAGGGAAAGAGCCGATTAGGTCCTCGTCTGAGTGGCCTGCGAGGAAAAGGTAGGCGGTGGAGCAGTACTGAGAGGTTGACCTGAGCTCTTTTAAGTTTTTAATCCACAGGAAGGTAATTCCTCTTCTTTCTGCTTCTGCCTCGGCTGTAAGGCCGTTGGTGATGACTTCTCTTTCTACAAGGTCTTTACCGAGAGAAGGCCAGGTGAGGTAGACAAAGCAGGTGCGTCCTGCAAGAGAACCAGAGGAAAGAACCAGCAGAAAAAGGAAGGTAAAAATTACTGATAGTAGACCTTTCCAGAAACGCAAAAGATTCCTCTCCTTGCAAGTTCCTGCTTTGCCTCTTCGGGAGTGCTTTCCGTTATCAGCCTGTAGAGAATCCTTTCCGTAGGTATTTCTATAACCGTTTTCCTTTCCCTGCCGTCTTTTACTTCGCTGACGGCAGGCGGATAGCCTGCAAGGAGAGATTTTACCTCATCGTAGCTTGTAAGAACTCTCTCAACAGCAACAGGCATCTCTCCCTCTCCTATCAGGTGATAAGACAAAAATTTCTGATTTTGAGTTATAAATATCCCTGACGGGGAGAAAAATCAACCGGAATGAGGAGAAAAGCCATGATAGACAGGAAAAGTCTTGAGGAACTCATTAATAAAATTCTCAAAGTGGTGGACGTAAGAGTTAAGAGGCTGGAAGCCATAGCAGAGAAAGATACTCCGACGGTTAGGGACGTAAACTTTGTTGCCTCGGAGCTCTCCCGGCTTACAAAGGATACGACTTTCAGGAAGTTGAAACTTTTAGGAGAACTCTACGGTGGAACGGACGGAGAGCTCTTAAAGAAGATGGCAGGAATTCACAGGGAACTTCTTCTTCAGAGTGCAGAAAGGATAATAGAAAAAATGCCTTCGTGGAGCAGAAGCTTTCTTGAACTCACCGAAAAGGTAAAACGTTCTCCACAGCTTAAAGAGTTTGAAATGGCATACCCTTTAGGAGCTGCAAGGGCTTCAGCGATGCTGGCCTGGGACAGGTACGAGAAGGGGAGCGGGATAGCTCAGCTTATAAAGGAGTTTAACGAAACTCCCGGAGAGATAGCACCGGCTTACATGTCAGGAATGCTGAATGCCCTTTCACGCCGCATGCCGGCCGAGGATGTACCTAAACAGATAACAACCAGCGTGGCTATAGCTCTACTAACTGCTTCTCCTGACAACGACGGAGTTTTCTTTGCCAAGGAGGCGGCAAGATACCTTGGAGAGGAAATCCGTAAGGTCTGTCAGCCTCACCAGATTAAGGCGCTTGAGGAAAAGTTTGGTGTCCGGTTTGACGACGGCGGCCCTCAGGACGGGCCTGAAGGACTGGCCCTGTAGGTGGGGCCTTTCTTCCAGCTTTTTCTCAACTTCAACAACTCTTTCGGCAAAACCTTTAAAGTAGAGAAGAGAAAGAATCCCTCTTATCTCTTCCCGTGCAGTCTTTGAAAGGTAGGGCAGCAGGGAAGAGAGCTTCCTCAAAAACCTTTCAGCACCGTTCCTGCTTACTACAAGGCTCAGAGGAATTCCGTCTACCGATAGGAAGTAGTATTTCTTCCCTCTGTAGCTTCCAAGCGACACGTACACCACTCCTTCTCCCGAACGCTGTAAAACTTCTTTCACTGCTTTTAAAACCTTCTCCCTCACGAACGGAGAGTAAAGGTCAAAAGGAATAACGTCCTCTCCTACACTCCTTTTCAGCTCCCTTAAACTCCTATCATGAACAGTTAGGTCGTCTATCAAACACTTCAAAGGCACCTCTTTACAAAACTCCCTCAGCTCACCTTCTGCCATCCCTGTTCCCTACCTGCCTTTTCTCAGATTCTACGAAACGTACTTGACATCCCTTCAATTTTCGCTTACACTTAACCTGAGTTAAAACACTTTAAGGAGAATAGAGATGGCTGAGCTTGTGACTACTGGAGAGGCGGCAAGAAGGATAGGAGTGAGCAGGATAGCAGTGTATTATTTTGTGAAGAACAGGAAGGAAGAGCTTTTGGAGAAGGGAGTGCTGGTGGATTTAGGGAACAAATCCAGGCCGAGGTTTTTGATTGATTTTGAAAAGTACTGCGATTATCTGGAAAGTGCCAGAAAGGTTATAAAGCAGAGAGGTGGAAAAAAAGAATAGGGGGGGAAGACCCCCTAAGGAAAGTAAGGAGTGCAAGGAGGATTCATGAGATATTTTGATGATATCTCAGGAGTCTTAAAAAGTCAAGGGATTAGACTTTCGGAGAGAGCGGTTGAGGATTTAGCCCGCAGCGGCCTGTCAGGAGAGACTGTAAGGAGAATGAACATACTTCCTCTAACTCCTGAAATATTTAAGGAGTATACCTACCGCAGCCTCATAGAAAAGTCAACCAGGGAGCCGATAGTAAGGGACGGCTACGTAATTCCCTATCCAGGACTTCCAAAGTTTGGCCGAGTAAAGGTTTTAGAGTGGGGGAAGGGAAGCAGGTACTACCAGGAGAGGAAGGGAGAGCTTCCTAAGTATTTGCAGCCTTCAAAGGAGCATTTAGAAAATCCCGTTAGGCTTTACTACCTTCCCGACGCAGAAGGAAGGCTTTCCTCACCTAAAGGAGTTTTTGTAATAACTGAAGGAGAGAAAAAGGCTGCAAAGCTCCAGCAGGAGCTTGAAAAGCTGGAAAGAGATTTACCTGTAAAGTTTGCAGCCTTAGGGCTTGGAGGAGTATGGAACTGGAATCCAGGGCTTTTCAAGGGAATTCCTCTGCGGGACAGGGTAGTTTTTCTCTCCTTTGACTCTGATTCTGCTGTTGAGACGGAGTTTGGAGAAGTAGGGAACGTAAGCGTAGCCAGGGCTGAGCTTACTCTTTACTCATTTCTGCTTTCTAAGGGAGCAAAAGTTAAGAGTCTGGTGTGGGACTACAGGAAAGGAAAGGGAATAGACGACTACCTTGTGGCCAGAGAAGGAGAGGGAAAAAGTCCTGAAGGTGTTCTCAGGGAACTTTTAAAGAAAGCTGTATCTCCGATAGAAAAGTTTAAGGGAATAGTGTCGCCTGAAACGGTGCTGGAGTGTCTTGCTGAATACCTGACTGAAATCCCTACAGAGGTTCTTGACGCTGTTAAGAAAGCCTACGGCGGGGATAAGAGAAAGATTAGGAAACGCTTTTCTGAGATAGTAAAGAAAAAGAGGAAGGAGATAGAAGAAAGTCTTACCGAAGACGAACAGGAAGCAATAAAGTCGTTCTACCAAAGGTATTTCGGGATAGACTTTGTTCCCGTTCTCCCTGACGGGGCAGAAAGGAAAGGAGAACTGCTTTACTACAACGGGGAGCTCATAACGAGATTCTTTGTGGTGGCAAGGCTGTATGAGAACGTGGACACGCTGGACAACGGCTATGCGGTGGTTCTTAAGTTCATGGACGGTAAGGAAGTGAGGATAGTAGAGAAGGCCATAGCTTCCTACAAGATACTTGCAGAGGTCTTAAACAAGGCAAAGGTTCCGATTTCCGAAAGCGGAGCAAGAAAGCTGACCAGCTACATATCTCAGTTTGTTAACCTCAACTACCACAAAATACCTAAGTCCTACTTTTCAACAAGGATAGGCTGGGGAGATGTAGAGGGGGAAGAAATCTACGTTCATCCTGAGACTTCAGACGTTGAAGCGGTGATAACGGGGGACGTAGAGGAAAAGCTCAGGGCAGAGGGAGAAAGAGATGTAGAGCTTGAAATAGTGAGGGAAATATTCAGGATTTCTCCCTATGCGGGATTTATCTATGCAGTATGTGTAAGTTCAAGTATGGTTTATCCTCTGCTTAAGAAAGACTGCAACGTGGTGTGTCTGGTTCAGGGGGAAAGCGGCTCCGGAAAGACAACGGCCATCAGCGGGGGAGTATCGTTTTTTGCCTCACCGAGCTTAAAGAGGAGCTTTAACACCACCGAAGGCGGTTTTGAAATGCTCGTGTCAAAGCTAAAGGACTTCCCTCTGCACTTTGAGGAGATAAGGGATTTAGACTCAAATCCCGTTCGGAGAGTGGAGAAGTTTGTAAAGTTTGTCTATCAGTTTGTAGAGGGAGAAGGTCGCACGAGGCTGTCAATTGACCTTTCGTTCCGTCCCGTGGCCAGGATGAGAGGGATAGTTCTGACAAGCTCTGAAATAGGAATAGATGAGATACTCTCAAAGTCTGCAGATTCCTATAGAGACGGTCTTAAAAGGAGACTCCTTGTAATTCCTGTCAGCAGGGAAAAACTAAAGGGAGCTCTCCTTGCTAAAACGGTGGATAAACTATACAGGCACCACGGAAACCTGCTGAAAGAATGGATAGAGCACGTAAAGGCTAACCTGCCTGAGATTGAAAAAAGGTTCTCAGAGATAGAACAGGACTTCCTTGAAGGATACAGGCTTGACCCGAAGCTGAGCCGATTTCTTGCCGTGGTTGCCGTAGTGCTTGAGGAACTTGAAAAACTGTTCGGAATTCCCGTTGAGGAGTGTTTTGACGTCCTTGAGGAAGTAGGCAGCTTCAACGAGAAGGTCTACTCAGGAGATGAAGGGCTGAAAGAGAGGATAGAGGAAAAAATCCTTGAGCTGGTAAACGAAACCTGCGTTGAAGAGGAAGACATCTACGGAAAGGTCAGAAAAGTGCTGAAAGAACCTAAGGGAGACTTCTCAGTCTACAGACGAATCCGTTTTGAGGCCGCCGAAGAGGATAGAGAAATTGAGGAAAGCAGAACCTTTCTTACAGCCAGGGGAATAGAAAGACTGGCAGAACTCATAGGCATAGGAAAAAGAATCCTCATCTCCAAAATGATTGACCTCGGACTCCTTGAAGAAGATAGAGAAAGCGGCAAAGCCAAAAGAGTCAAACTAACAGTCGCAATGGTCGGCTCCAAAGTAAACCTCTATCCCGTTAACCTCTCCTCAGACGTCTCCAGAGAACCACTTGCAGAAGAAATTCAGGAATTTTAATTGATTCTAAAACTCCAATAGGGACTCACGTTCTTACAGCCCTGCAGCACAAGACCTTTTCTCACTTCAGAGGCAGGGACTCACGAAGTTACAAACACCATTTCAGTTCTGATAGCTTCATTTCATTCTAAAGTTCCAATGGAGACTCACGAAATTACAGCCTTGTGGCACAAGGGATAAATGTATTTTAGAGGTTTGTTTAATTCTGAAAAACGGATAGAGACTCACGAAATTACAGGATTCGGGAACGGGGGAGAAATTCTGGAAGCAGACGGAAGGCTGGGAACTCTCAGGAAGAAAACGACAAGAAACCCTTGCTGGTCAATCAGTATTAGAAACTCCGATTGATTCTAAATTTCCAATGGAGACTCACGAAATTACAGGGAGAAAGAAGAAGAAAATTTTTTGCACTCTTTGAAACTAGGGAAGACAAGGAAACTCTCTGTGGTACAAAGGATTACGGCTAAAAAAGGGAAGGAGAGGAAAGGTAGGAACTCACGATTTGGTGAGTCCCTGCTTGCCGACAAAGGATTTCTCAATCATCCCTGTAATTCACATAAGTCATTGTGGCACAAAAGGTATCACAGGGACTCACGAGCCGTTTTCAGGGACTCACGAATTCGTGAGTCCCAAAGATTGTTGATTCCCATAGGATAACTCCCTCTTTTTTCGCACGGACTCACGAAGCCGTTTTGGTCGTGAGTCCGTGTAACTCCTTGTGCTGCAAGGCATATCCCCTCAGGGACTCACGAAATTACAACTTTCCCGCTATATAGAGAATATTTCCTGCGTCATTTTTTTGAAATGGGAAATGGACTCATCAAAAAATTTCGCACTTTAAATTTTGCATATAGGAGGCGATTCCTGTAATTCCGTGAGTCCCTGCCAGTTATCCCTTGCGCCGCAGAGGATTTCAGGGACTCACGGGAAAAAGTGCTTTGTGAGTCCCTAAAGAAGGTAAATATAGATACCCTAAGTAAATCAAGGAGTTATAGGGACTCACGAAAATTTTGAGCTTCGTGAGTCCTTGGAGTCTTTCGTGAGTCCCTGAGAAAAGGGTAAGGGAATCAAGAGGTAGAGGGATTTCTTCCTTTTTTTCTTTCTTTTTCAGAACTTAACTTGCGGCCAGCAACTGCGGCCAGGGGGAGGCGGCGGGTAAGACGACAGAAAAGAGGAATTTCTATCAAAATTTGAAAAAACTCTTTCCCTATCCAGCCTATTTTCCGAAAGTAGAAAACCAGCGAAGGAGGAGAAAAATGATGGAAACCGTGAAAACTGTCGTCCTGTCCATCACCGTCGGCGGAGGAATAGGCTTTATCGGCACTGCTTCTGTTGTTCTCCTGTTCCTTCCCCGATAGCCTTCAGAGGGCGGCTTCCTGCGCCCTCTGTATCAGGTGACCAGGGCATTCCCTCTTCCCCGCTTGCTACAATTGAAAAGAACCACTGCTTGACACGCCAACTCCATTTGCCTACCTTGAAAGTAGGTGAATGAAATTTCTGGTTAGGAGGAAGAGGCGATGAACAGGAAAGAGCAGATACTTGAGATTTTCCGCAGGGTATTAAGGAGAGAGTGTGATTCCTCCCTTCTCCGCTACGAGGACGACCTTGTGGAAGCGTTTGGAAGGGACTTAGACGCTCATTCCGACGTGTGGGAGTTTCTTTTCAAGCTCCCCGACGACAAGGTAGAGGAGACGCTCTCCTACTTCATGCACTTCTTCGCAAGGGAAATCTATCCAAAAACGGCTCTCGCCAAACTGGAGCAGAGAATTGAAAAGGTTGAGGAGAAAGTGGAGCAGAAGGCGGAGGAGGTTAAGGAGTCTATGGAAAACGACCATAAAATATTAGTTGAGGTCATTGGAAAAGCCGCAGGAGATGTTTCAGGAGAAGTGCAGGCGAGAATTATCCACGAAGCTGAGAAAACCAGGCAAGAAATCAGAGATTCCAAGCTCTCTGATGCCAGAGAAAATTGGAGCAAGGAGGCTTTTGAGATAGCAAGAACGATAGACTCTATTTAGAGAGGGAAAGATGGATAGGAGAGAAGCAGAGCAGTTATATCAATCCACTCAAACAGCCGAGCAGATTCAACGACTCCAACAACAACTCCAGGAACTCCGCACGCATCAGCCCTCGGGCTATCTTCCGTTTGTAGAGAGCTGGATAGCGAGGGACTGGTTAAACAGATTCTTTGCCGTTTCGGAGAAAGAGCTTGACAGGTTCCTGAGAGAGAGCGGGCCTGGGATACACGACAAAAAGGTGGTAGAGGTAGTGCAGGGAGTTGCGAATGGAGAGGAAAAAGTAGCTCCCGTGGTGGACAGGCCGCCCTACATGTCCATGCCTCAGTTTCCTCAGATAGAGGGAATCTCAGACTACGAACCGTTTGAGGGAAAGATACGCCTTGTAGGTTTAACAGGGATAGGATACCTGCAAAGGTTCAAGGCTCTCCTTTATGCCTCTCCCGTGTCGCCAAAGATGAGGAGTTTAGGCTGGATAGAGGAAATGGAAGAGTTAGGGAGGCTGTTAGAGGCAGAGATAAAAGAGCTTGAGAAAGAGATGAACGAATCAGCCGAAAAGGGAGAGGGGAGAGAGGAGATAGTAAAGAGGTTTGAGGAGAAAAAAGCGCTCCTTGATTCTGTAAGGAGAGTACTGGAGTGGAGAGAGGAGAGGCTGAAAAAGGTAGCAGAGGGGTGGAGAGAGTTCATAGATAGGCAGAAAGAGCTTTCTAATCCTGAGGCCATGAAATTTTTGGAGAAAGTAGGCAGAGAGGGAAAGAATCCACACTTTAACGCCGCACTCGGAGAGGTTCTGCACAGATACGACCGGCTGAATCAGAGAGCCATGCAGGCGCTGGGATACCTGATGAACGACGAGAAGGCAGACAGTTTCAGAGCCAGTCCTGAGATGGACTTTGACTACCTGAAAAGAGTTTTTCAGGGAATGATACCTGAGCAGAATTGGAAGTTCTACGAGAGCTTGTGGAACAAGTATTACAGGGTTCTTTCTGAGGTGGCGCCTGAGAGGGAAAACGTAAACATGCGCTTTACCTGGGAGATGAAGAGGTGGTTCTTAAGGGACATTGTTTTAAAGGAGCTTGCGCTCTTTCACTCCGTGCCGTCGGGAAAGGGTGAAGTGGCATACAGGGCTTTAGAGGACTACTACAGGACTTTAAAAGGGAAACTGCCTGAAGAGACAAAAAAGTTTCTGGAACAGGCTCTTGCGACCAGGAAAAATGAAAAAGCGTTCAGCGAAAAGGAAATAGAAAGGCTTAAAGAGTTTTTTGAAAAAGCTGTAGAAAGTGCGAAAGATAAAAAGGTAAAAGCTGTTTTAGAAAGGGGTCTTGAGGCTCTGAAAGAGGTAGACGAGTACTTTGCGCAGTTTAAGGAAGATGACCTTGAGAAGGTGAGGAACTATCCTCTGTTCATGCTTCCGTCGTTTTCGGGGATGAGTCCCGACAGGGCTTTAAAAGAGCTTGCTCAGAAGGTTAGAAAAGAAAAGGAGCTGAAGGAAAAGGGAAAAGAAGGGGAACTCGGAGAGGAGATATACGACCTTGTGAACGAATACTTTAAGCTGGAGACGGAGATAAGGGGGCTGAAAAATCCTTCCTTTGTAGACGACGCCGTGAGGGTTTACAACCTTGACGTGTTGAAGGAGAGGGCAAGGAGGGGGAGGCTTCCGATAAACTCCATTTCCGACGAGGAGTTATCTCAGCTCTTAGGAGTAGAGCCTGCAAGCGATGTGGTAAAGGCGGTAAGGACGGTTTTAAAGGAATACGACGCAAGGAGACTGGAGAGAGCGGTAGAAAAGTATCCTCTCTCAAACGGGGAATACCTGAAAATGCTGAGGGATGCGGCATACCTAACCTACGGAAGGGACTTGCTTTTAAGGAAAAAGCCTGTAAGCGTTTACTTTTCTGAAGAGATAAGGAAGAGGATGGCTCAGGCAAAGAGGCCTGCTTTTAGAGTTTTAGGAGAGGGGGTAGGCAGGGGAGTGTATGCTGTAGCACTTACTCTCAACTCTGCGGGAATGGAGCTCTACGAGTGTCTGAGGGAAGCCACCTATCCGCCCGATAAGTGGAAAACTACACCCGGAACGAGGTTTAAGGAGTGCATAGAGAAGTACCTTCAGGATTTAGACAGGAGCACGGCCAACTGGCAGAGGTTTGCAACCTCAATGGGGAGCTTTTCTCCCGTGAATGCGGTTAAGTTTCCTGCCGTGATGGTGGCCTTGTGGTTTGCTCTCCTGAGAGCGTGGGAGAGCGGCTATGCTCAGGCCCACTACAGGCTGTTTCAGGAGGACTTCAGGAACGAAGTTGACAGGCTGCTGTATCTTTCTCCCGAAGAGGTTGACGAAGAAGTTAAAAGGAGTGTCTACAGGGTGACGGGAGTAAGGTTTGACGTAAAGAACTCTTTTGAGCTTACAAAACTTGAGAGGGAAGAAACTCTTGTAGAACCTGCAGACATTCTGGACGAGGCAGAGAAACTCCTCTACGGGAAGGAGCTTAAAGAGGTTGAAGCGATAAGGAAGGCTTTAGAGGAAGAAAACGTCGGTGAGGCTGTTGAGAGGATAAGCCGTCTGAGGGAGAGGCTTCCTTTTCTTGACGAGAAGTTTGAAAGGCTTACGGAGCTTGTTCTGAGAGAGAATGCAGATGAGGAGAAGATTGAGTCCTACCTGTCTGAGATAGAGAAGGCCGTTCTTGAGGAGAGGGAGAAGAACCTGCCTTTAGTTAAGGAGAAACTTGAACTGCTGGTTGTAGGGACTCCTGCCGAAGAGGTGCTGGAAAAGGTCGGAAAAGAGCCGTTTGAGAAGATAAGGGCAGAGATTGAGAAGGTGATAAATCCTCACGAGCTAAAAGTTACGATATTCTCCAGCGATGCCTCAAAGGCTCTGGTGGTAACGGTTAACGCAGAAAGGCTGAGGGAAATGGGAGAGGGTGGCCTGATAGAGGAGCTGAAGAAGGCAGGCCAGCAGAAAGGAAGGGAGATTCTCCTCAAAAGGCTCGGCATTTCCTCAAGGAGAGTTAAGCAGCTCCTTGACGCAGGGGAACTCAAGAACGGAATGGAATACCACGAAATATGGGAGAACGTGGCAAACTCCCTAGCCGCAGAGGTGGTAAGAGGAGCAAGGGAACCTGCCGTAGAAAGAGCAGAGAGAGAAGCAGAGGAAGTCAGTTCAGGTCTTTCCCTCTAACCTATCACCTGAGAGGCGCTTTTCTTTCTGCCTCTTCCTATAATCAGAAGGAGAGGTGGCCGTGGAAAGGGTTCTTTTCTTTTTCCGCACGCTTTTAGGAGAAAAGTTTGTTGACATCGGACAGGACTGCAGGGGAGAGAAACTTTTTATTCCCTACAACACTCTTGTCGTGCTTTTCCTCAGAAGAAGGGAGAGTAAAGCCTACCTTACTGAAGCGTTAAACAGATGTTATATTACCTACCGATGGCTGACTCTTTTAAGAACAAAGAAGAAAGAATACGGATTCCAGTATGCAGGGAAAAGTTATAGGGGAGAGGTATACCATATATCAGACTGCGGAGTGATTAAATCTGTAGTCGGGAAGGTGAAGGGAATACAGCAGAGTGAGCTGGTAGTGTTTAGTCTTGTAGGGGACTTTAGTCGTTGTAAGGAGTTAAGCACGCTGAGTGAAGGAATACTCAGGCAGGGAAAGGGGGTATGGATACGGAGTTACTGGTTCAGGGAGATTCCTGCTGAGCTGGTAAGGAAGGCGGGATACATACTGATTGACCACTACGACGGGGAGCTTGAGGAGTTTATAGGGATGGAGCTCCCGAAGGTGGACAGGGGTGGGATAGTGATAGTAAGCAGGAATGCTGTAAAGGGGATTCCGATAAGGTGGAGTTCGGGGAAGGTGACGGAGAGGGGGAGGAGTTTCTGCAGTTTGATGAGAAACTAATTCAGGAGGCAAGGGCATGGGGAAGGCGCCGATAGTGCTCTACGGAGCTATTAAGTCAAAGCCGAGTTTATCTGACGTGATACTGAAGGGGGGGAAGCTCCTTGTGGTTTCCTCAAAGAGGATAAGCAGGCTGAGTCTCAGGTATAAGGGGCAGGAGATGACGCCTGATGACTACAGGGAGGCGGCAGAGGAGATTGCAAGGAGTGTTGCAGAGGCGAGGGGGCTGGACTTTGATGAGCTTACGGACCTTGACGGCGGATATGCCTTTGTTGCGGGCGGTAAGGAATACAGGTTCAGGGTAAATGCGGCCAGGTACAACGACGGGAAAAACCTTGTAGTGACTCTTAGGTGGCTTAAGGACCACACCTGGACGATAAGGGACTATTTTCTTGCTCCCTTCTGCACGAGGCACCTTTTCAGGAGGCTCAATGCGAACCTCGGAGGGCTCTATCTTGTCATCGGTCCGACAGGTTCAGGTAAGTCAACGGTAACTGCGGCGGTCATAAAAGAAGTTCTCAAAGGGCCTTTTAATGTTATAACGCTTGAAGACCCGATAGAGTACAGGCTCTATCCTGACAGAGGGGAGATAACTCAGCGTGAGGTAGGTATAGATACTACCTCTTTTGCGAGGGGCCTGAAGTCTGCGATGAGGCAGAACCCGAACGTTATCTTTGTCGGAGAGGTGAGGGATGAGGAGACGGTAGAGGCGCTTGCTCAGGCGGCCGACACGGGACACGTGGTCATAGCGACTCTCCATACAGAATCTCCTAAAGACACTCTGGAAAGGCTTCAGGGACTTGTAAGCGAAGGGAAAAGAGAGAGCGTCATGAAGGTTATAGCCAAGACGCTTATTGGAGTACTCGGAATCAGAATGTTTGACCCGCCGAACGGAAAGAAAGGAAAGATAATCCTGCACGAATACTTAAACGCTGAGGATTCAACCATAAGGAGTCTGCTTGTAAACGGGCAGTTTTCTCAGATAGAGTCGTATCAGAATTCGGTTCAAAAAGGTTGCATGACTTTTGCTCTTTCTGCGGCATATCAGCTTGAGTATTTCAAAAACTGGACGGAAGAGGACTTCCTCTCAACGGGGCTTTTTGACGCTAAGGAGCTAAAAGACGCCGTTAAGCAGATTAGACAGTTCAAGAAGCTCTTTGAGGAGGTGCAGTCATGACTGCTCTTGAGAAAGCAAAGTCAAAGGTAATGGAAGGGAAGGTAGATTATTCCAAAATTCCTAAAAGGCTTATTCCCGATGTAGAGAAAACTCTTACGGCTTTCGTGTCGGGAGACGAAAGTCTTACGGGAAAGGCGGGAGCCTTTTGGGCTCTATACCTTACCAATCCCGCATACGACGACTTTCTTCTTTCGCAGGTAGGAGAGAAGTTTAAGAGGCTCCCTTTTCAAAGGAGCGGGGTGGTTCCGTTTGGAGAGGACGAACTTGACTTTTTGGTTGAAAAGCTCTCCGAGGAATACGGAACGGGCTATGCATTAGACCTTAGAGGAATTGACTTTGAAGTAAGAACCGACCTGATATTTAAGTGGGATAGGGACATTACAGAAGTGCTGGGAAAGAAGGTTGAGTATCCTCAGTTTAACTTTAGAACAGGCTACACGTTCAGGGACTACCTTGAGGATTTTGAGCTTGTTTTTAAAAGTTTTTCCTCTCCTTTAAAGGAGTTTAAGCAGTTTGTTCTGGCCTGCTCAAGTCTCGGCCTTGACCTGATAGAGAGAAAGCAGGAAGTGGTCAGAAGAGCGGCTGAATGCAGTAAAAGGATTGAAAGGAAGTTTAATTCTCTTGGAGAGGAGTACTACGGGTATCTCTATCCTCTTGCAGAAAAGTTAAAAGATTTTCTCCGTTCCCGTCTTGAGGAAATTCAGTCTGTTCTCTATCCTGAGAGAGGATGGCCCGCTCCGGGAACTGTTTATGCCTATCTTGACGGAGATTCGGTAGAGAGAGACTTCTACCACGCAAACAGGGAATTCGTAAAAAGGTGGATAGAGGAGAAGAACTCCCTCTTTCAGGGAGAAAGGGAAGTGTTAAGCAAAGAACTCAGGGAGTTTGAGAAAAGAGCAGGTCTGCTTGTTGCAAGTGGAGTGGTAAAGGACTCTATGGAAATCTTTCTCGGAGAGGGAAAGCCTGTTGCGGAAACAAAAGAGTTTTACCTGTACGTCAACGGACATTTCGTGAAGCCTCTCTGCGAATACACGGAAAAGGAAGCGGAAAAGATTCTCAAGAACACTCTGCTGATTCTCAGACCTGCAGGATTTTACCCTCTCTACTCTTTCGGGGCAAAGTCGTTTGAGGCGCTGAAGGAGACAATTGAGGGGAAGGGAGAGTGGTTTTCGGCGGCAGAGCTTTACGCAATTGTTCTTAACCACATTAGAGGAATTTCGGCAGGAAACCTTTCCCTTTCGGAGGTTCTGACCGCAGAGAGAGAGTTTCTGCGCTCCCTGAAAGAACCCGATACCTTTCCTGAGCTTTAGGAGGGACAGATGCTTGACCCGAGATTCTTCCCTTTCTATCCGGGACGCAAAAGGCACAGAAGCCTATCCCTTGAGAGGCTTGAAAAGGAGCTTAGAGGCGAAACTTTTCAGCTTCCTGAAGGAAGCGGCCTTGCAGAGCTTTCCCGATACAGGAGAGCTGTAAGGCTTACCGATGAGCTTAAAAGCAGGCTGAGGGAATACCTGCCACCTGAGGGAGAGAAATTCCTTGAGAAAGCCTCTTTTGCCGTTGTTCAGGGAAAACTTAAAATCCTTGAAGGGCCTGAAGGAATACTTGTCGGCTATGCTCCCGTGGTAGCCCTTACAGACGCTGAAGGTGTTCCCTACTGCACCGTTCCTATTTCCTTAAGGGAATTATACTCCCTTTTAGGAGAAAAGGTTGAAAGAACACAAGCACCTGTAGTTGAGAGGGAATCTTTCAGGGAAAGGCTGAAGGAGGGACTTGAAGGGAGCCTTGAGCTTGAGTTTCTCCCAGAAGAAGGAAGGAAGAACGCAGAAAGGGCTCTTTTTCTCCTTGAAAGGGGAGAACCGCTTGAAAAAGTACTGGTTGAGGGATTGACCTTTAAGCCTCACCAGGCGAGAGAATCTGTAAGGATAGCGTCTCTTTTAGAAGAGGAAGAGTCTGTCCTTTTAGGCTGGGAAATGAGGGGAGGAAAGACTCTAACGGGAGCTGCGGCTCTGTTCCTTGCTGGAAAAAAGGGAGGACTTGTGTTTAAGAGCGCCAACATTCCCGACGTTTTAGGCCAGTTTTCCCTCAGAGCTCCCTTCATGCTCGGCTCCCTTGCCGTGCTGAAAGTGTCGGGCCTTAAAGTTCCTTTCCCTCTGAAAGAATACAGCACGGCAGGAAAGGTAGTCCCTAACTTTCAGAGCTTTGTAGCAAAGAGGGAAAAGGAATACGGAGTTGCAGGTTCAAGGATAGAATACGACATGGCCTCATACCTGAAAAAGGACAGGGAAGAAGTTTTAAGGCTGGTGCCTGAAACAGGCAGGGAAGTGTTTGAAAGGCTTGTTGAAAGGGCGGCAGAGAAGGGTTACGACAGGGAGCTTACAGAAAAGGCTCTTGTCTGGCTGATTAGGAACGTACAGATAGAGAAGGCAGAGAAGATTGTGGAAGAGTTATCTGGGGTAGAGGTTTATGAATGGAAAGAGCGCTATCTGATAATTCCCGCCTCAAGAGTTGCTACGTTTACTCTTTCTGAGGCCAACAAAAACAGTCCTTTTCTTTCCGTGCCGCCTGCTTTTGAGGGACTTCTTGTTGACGAGGCAGACGCCCTGGCAGGAGTGAAGTCTCAGTCCTTTGCGGGTCTGAGTGAGCTTTCTAAAAAGAGCGGCGCAAAGGTGTTCATGACGGGGACGTTTAGTTCGGGCTATCCCGAAAGCAGCGTAGCTCTTTCGTGTCTGCTTGCAGGGAAGAGCAAAACCTTTACCGAAGAGGCGGTAAAAGAGGCAGAAAAAGAGCTCGGAGTGTTTTCAATATCGGGAACGCCGAAAGGGAAAGCAGTTTCTTTTGCTCTCCGCCTCTACAGAGACGGAATAACTGAGTTTTCTCCTGAGTCTTTAACTGAAGAGCAGAAAATAGCCTACAGGGAAGTCCTTGAAGCCTACACATTTAGCGTTGAAAAGAAAAACGAAACTCCTGAGAAGGTGATTAAAGATACTCTTAAGTATTTAGAGGAAGGATACAGTCCCTTTGAAGTCTGCACTATGATGAAGGTCGGGACCAAGAGAGAGTCTGGAACTTTCAATCCGATAGCCCTTGCTCATTCGGTTGCTCCCGTTTACCTTTCCCTTGCCTCAAGGAGACAGCTTTCGGCAAGAGAAGAAAGGCTTGAGTTTGACCTTGAGAATGCAGAAAAAACGCTTGAGCTGAAAGGAGCAAAGGCAGACGAAGAACTTTTTGCGCCTGGAAGTTTTTCCCTAAGACGTGCCGTAGATACTGCGGTAGACAGGTATAGGGCTCACTCATACTATCTTTCCGAGGTGGTTCCCGACGTTTTAAGGGAGCTTGAGAAGGCGGAAGAGAGGGATGTTCGTCTCAGAAGGAGCAGTTCCACGGCGGGAGACGGAGCAAGGACACTTTTTCTCAGGTGGCTTTTTAGAGGAATAGAACCTGAGGACGAATACAAGCGTGAGTACTTAAGGCCGATAGTTGAGAGGATACAGAGAGGGCTGCCTTCTCCGTGCTGGGAAAAACTCACCTTTGTCCGTCCGGGATGGCCGTTTAAAGTAACTCTTACCTACTCACCTTTTTTAGGTGCTACGCAGTTCTACGTTGACTCCTTTTCAAACAGGGGACTCTACGAGAGAGTGGTTAAGGGAACAGAGAAGGAAGAGAGTCTGTTTATAACGGGAAGTTTTGTGGCTGCCAACGCCTTTTTGATGATTGACGCAATGGTAAGTGCCAAAGGGGATGAAGTCTTTGTCTGGAGGGCGACGAAAAGTTCCTTTGATAAACTCTTACAGAAGGCGGCCAGAAAGCTCTCTAAGGAGTTTCTGATAGTGGATAAGACTCCCGTCTTTGCAGAAAAGTTAAAAGAGCTGAGAGAAAAGGGAAGGACTGTAATAGCTGCTTCTACGGACGAGGCAGTGGCAAGGGGAGTGGACCTTTCGTTCATGGACGCAATGGTGGTAAGCTATCCCTCTTTTAACTCTGCTACGGCCGTTCAGCTCTACTCAAGGCTATTTTCGGTGGACAGGCACGAGGCTGAGGTAACTCTTTTCGGGACCTACCTTCAGGTTTATCAGGGAAGAGTGTATCCTGGTAAGGGGTTTTACTTTGCAAGGAGAACGTACGAGGCTCAGGAGTTTTCAAGGGCGGTGGTGGAGGGAAGGCTACCGCTTGAAGAAGGAAGAGAGCCTTTTGTACTGTCTCCTCAGTCTGAGGCAGTAGCTGTTGAGGGGTTGCTTGATGGAATAGAGTTTTGAGATAAGGAGGTCGGAAATGGGAAAAGTAATGGCTGAAATTCTGAAAGAGGTAGGAGCGGAGGAAATCGGGAAGGAAGTTTATGCAAAGCTCGGAGAGATTTTCCCTGATGAGAAACCTTTCTGTGACGAAGTGGTGAGGGCGCTGGAGGAAAGCAATGATAAGAAAGAGTAGGGCTGTAAACCTTGAGCAGGCAAAAGAACCTGTAATATATGAAGGAAGGCTTTTGTGGCTTTTTTCTCCTGAGGAGTTCAGGCTGGTAAGGGAAGCACTGAAGGAAGGCCGTTTAGGTTTTGGAGTGTCGTATCTGCCTATGTTCGGGCTCAACCTGATAGTCGGGATAAAGGACGAGATATTCTTGAGGGCTCCTGTTAACTCTCCCGAAGTAAGGGAAGCTCTTTTGAAGGGGAGCTTTATACTTGGAGAGGATAAGGAAGAGAATGCAGACGGGATAGAGGTAAACTTTGAGGCGTTCCTTGACGGCTACGTTAGAGCTCTGATAGATGTGTCGGAAGCGCTTGAGAGGGAGGCCCTTAACATTGCTCAGAGGTTCAGGAATTCTTCTCAGGGCTTTGATACAATCGGACGGGGAGGCCAGAATTGAGGAGCCTGAGGAAACTGTGGATTTTAGTAGCCTTTCTGGTTGTATCTGGAGGGAAGACTTTTGCTAGAGAATCAGTCGGCGTTCCTAAAGGAGTGGTTGAGAAAAAGGTGTCGGCGGAGATTAACAGGCTCTACAGGGAAGTAAAGACCTTAAAGAGGTTGGGATTCAGGCAGTACTACTACTACGAGAGCTACAGGAGAGAACTTGAATCTCCTCTGCCTGAGAAAAAACCTGATTATGAGAAACTTCAGGAAAGCTATCTCAGGCGCTACTTGAAAATGACGGGGAGGTAGAGTTGAGAAGGGCTTTTCTGTTTTTTCTCCTTTTTCCTCTGACGGCCAGTGCTTCTTTAACGGTTGCTCCTCCTGAGAATCCCGAAAAGGGAAGGGAAAAGCTCAACTCTGTTGCAGGATATGAGATGTTTAAGAGTCCGAACAGGATAAAGGTAATGGTTGAGAAGCCTTCTCCTGATGATGCCTATCTTATCAGCCGCTTTCTGAACGAGGACTGGGCGCCTGCTGAGGCTTCGGCGGTATCTCTGCCTGTTGTGAAGAAGAAGTCTGCTTCTCAGGTGCGTTCTGCTGAGCAGAGACAGAAAGAGGTAAAGGGAAGGCAGGTGCAGTATTTAGAGGGAGAGTGCTATCTTCCCGAAAAGATTGAGATGAGGGTACTTACGAGGAGCGTGGTGCTTCCGTGCGTTTTTGGAGACAGGACGGGGAAGGTGGAAGCTGTTTTGAGTGCAGACCCGAAGACGGGAGCTCTTTTAGCTGTTCCCAAGAAGGTGAAGATAGGAAGCAGGTATTATGAAGTAGTCAGGGGAGTTATAACCACGTCGGACGGTTCCTTAAACATTGCTGATGAGGTAAACAGGCAGTATCTGAAGAGGGTGCTTGCAAGCGGTGCCATAGCTGGATTTCAGGCCGGATTTGAGGCCTACAGGGAGTATGCTCAGAACAAAAATACAAAGACCTACACAGTTGACGGCGGGACGGTGGTGCAGGAAAAAAGCATACCTGCGTCGTATCCTCTGATTTCTGCCGTTTTAGGCGCAGTAAGCGGGATGGCGAAGGCCGTTCAGAACATAATGCAGAGAGAGTTTCAGAAGATTCCCGTTATCTATGTCGTGAAACCTAAGAGTCTCCTTTTTAGAGGAGAGGTGAAATGAGGAAACTTTTAGCGTTCGGAACCGCTGTTTTTCTCTTTTCCTGCGGGGGAGCTGCTTCTGAGGTTAAGACAAGTCCTTCTGCTTTTCAGAACTTGAAGCAGTCAGGCTACAGGGACGGCTACAGGAGAGGCTACGAGAAGGGATACGAAACAGCCTATTCTTATGAGGGAAAACTCATACAGGAATACCTCAAGCTCTGGGAGAGAGACGTTTTAGCCTATGAGGTAGGAAGGTATGCGGTTTCAAGTTCCATCGTGGCGCCTCCTAAGATATACCGTGAGGGAGGGGGGAGTGTAGGGACTGTAGAGACTGGAGGACAGGAGATAACTCCGACGGTTGTAGAAAAGCTGACACCTCTTGCGGTTCCCTCTCCCTACTTTCCTAAAGTGCCTCAGCTTAAGACTCCGAAGCCAGACCTAAAAGTTCTGAAAGGGTATCCTGTTCCCTACAGGATAGGCTACCTTGAAGGGTTCAGCGACGGGCTTGAGAAAGGTATAAGGGAAGGGAAGCAGGAAGCGATAGAGGAATTCAGAAAAGCCCTTTCTCCCGATACGGAGAGCGGAAAAAAGTTTATCTACCTTGAGCTTGAAAAGTACTACTCACCAGACCTGAAGATAACCTATCCGAGGATATACAAGGTAGTGAAGGGAAGGAGAGTCAGGTATTACCTTGTACCTTCAAGGGTAGAGGACGTGAGGACTTACAGGGACGTGCTTGCGGGGAATGTTCCTCTGCCTGAGGAACTTAAGGAGAAGAAGGAACTTGAAGGTGTAGGTCTACCTGTTCAGGCAGAACCTGTTCAGCTTCCTGGAGTGTCTGTTCCTGAGCCCTACAGGGTAGAGGTAAGGTGTGGCAAGCTGGACGTGGTATCGGAATACGGAGTGCCTGTAGAGGTAGAGGACGACGGCTGTTATGCTGTATTCGGAGACAGGGAGCAGGCTGAGAATTTCTGTACTCAGAGTGAGCTCTGCGTGAAGGAGAAGGTTAAGGCGGTAAGAAAAGGCGGGAAAAGCAGGAGAAAGGAGCGGTAAGAGGTGAAGAGGAACGTTGACGGAAGGCTTTCCTCTTACGAAAAGTTTCAGATATGGTTTGGGCAGTATGCTTTTATCTTTTTCAGCATTTCTTTTGTGGTGCTACTTCTTCTTGCACTGCTCACCTTTTACGTCTACTACGGGACGCAGAAAGAGAAGGAGTATCTTTTCAGGACGATAGAGAAACTCTCAAGCTACGGAATATTTGTTACTCAGGACAACCGGATAGTTGCTCTTGAAAAGACTCCAATCGGAAATGCTCTCGTTCAGGGGGCTGTAAAGGAAGCTCTGATAGACGACTTTATCCTATCAAGGTTTTCTTTCTACGGAAAAGACGGGAACTTTATTAGAGTTAATCCTGAAAGGCCTAAGGAGTTTCTTTCTACACTTGTTAAGGAAAGCGACGACGTGGCGCAGCTGTGGAACTACTTTGTAAAGGACGACAGGGAGTCTATAAAGACGTTCTACCTCTACGTGAAGTACCTCTACGAGCTTGCAAGGGACGGGAAACTTCCCGACATAATCCAGCCTGTAAGCGGGACAAAGGTGGAGTATTTTGTAAAGGTAGGAAAGAACGGCTTTAGAGCAAAGGTTGACGTGCCCGTTGTGGTTTCTTACTACACGGCTTCGGGGGAGCTCAAAGGCGGGAGTGGAGTAATCAGCTTCACGGTTGAAGGCGTTGTGAATCCGGTAAAGACGGCTTCCTACTATCAGAAAAATCCCTTCGGGATAATCGTAAGAAAGCTCACGGTCTCCTACGTAACGGTTGATAAGTTGGAAAAGAGATAAATTCCCTTTGATAAACTCTTGGAAAGAGGTTTGAAGGAGGCATCCATGTTCGGGAAGGTAAAAAAGAAAAGTCTTGAGCTGTCGGCGTTTCTAACGGCACTCCTGCTTGCTCAGACGGCCAGAGCGGAGAATCCCTTTGACTACGGAATAATAGAAAACCCGATAAAGCAGGGAGTTGAGGCCGGGCATTCCCTTATTAAGGGAATAGCCAAGGGTGTTCTCGGCATGCTGCTTCTCGGTGCAGGTCTTGGACTTACCTACATTATTGTAGGGCACCTGATAGGGAGTTACCAGAGAAAGAAAGAGATGGGACAGGTTGGTCCGTTCACGGCGGTCGGCTACGTGGCGACCGGAGTTATTGCTATTTCTCTAACTTTTGTGGCGTTCTATTTTGCCTATGCAGGAATAACTAAGCTGGTAAACAGGTTTTAGATGAAAGAACTCTACTCAATGCAGGCAAAGAGGAATTATTCTCCCTACTACTACCTGGTAACAAAAAAAGGATGGGCGATAATATTTTTTTCTCTTACGGTAGGGACGGTGTTTGGTTTGGCGTTACCGTTTTCGGAAGTTTTAAGGCTGGGAATATTTTTAGGGACTGCTCTGCTGGCCTTTAAGGCAGCAAGCATGCAGTTTCCGGTAAAGGAGTCAGACGTAAGGGACAACTTTTTACAGAGGTGGAATAAGAGAAAGTGGGAATCTGAGTCGGGTTGTGAGATGCAGAGGATAACGGAAATGCTCAGGAGGAGAGGTGGAGACTGCTGAGGTACTGGTTTACTGGAAAACTCCTACAGCAGAGATAAAACTGGTAAAAGACAGGGAAGGGAAGATAGCTCTTTTTATGGATGACGGGCTTCAGTTTCACGAGGATTCTGAGAGGCGCTACCACGAGGCTTTATTTACGGTTCCTGCACACATGGTAGAGGGAGACGGTCTTTCCGTGCTGGTGCTGGGAGGAGGAGACGGGCTTGGAGTGAGGAATCTCCTTGAACTCCCCTTTATTGGTGAGATAACCCTTGTAGACATAAGCCCTGAGATTATTTCTCTTGCCTTCTGGGACTACCATCTTACGAAGCTAAATAGAAAAAGTTTACACTCAGAGAAAGTCAAAATAGTGATAGGAGATGCCTACGAAAAGGTAAAAGAGCTTGTGAAGGAAGGCAGGAAGTTTAACCTTGTGGTACTTGATTATCCCGACGTACCGCCGGTTTTTAACCATCAGATAGCAAGGCTTTACAGGGAGGACCATCTGAGCAAAGTTAAGGAGCTTTTAGCCGAGGGGGGAGTGGTATCTGTTCAGATGGGAAGTTATTCAGTTCTGCCTACCTATTCGGCTTTTGTATCTAAGGTAATGCAGAAAGTATTTGGAAAAGGTTTTATTGCACGTGTGATTTTGAAGGGATTTCCCGACGGTGCGTTTTACTACTCAAAGGCTGAGCTTGTCAGGAAACTTCCCGATGGGTGTTTTATAGAGGACTTGTCTGAAATCAAGATTAAATTGTATAGGGATGAAAAGGCTCAGATTAGAAGAAATCTGAGGTACGTAAGGGACGTAACGGAAGCAGTACTGGCTGACTTTAGAAAATTAAATTCGTTGGGAGGTTAGCATGACATTGAGGAAGAGAGGAGACGGCAGGAAACGTAGTGCTATCGGTATTTTCCAGCTCATTGCTATTGTAGCCGTTCTCGGAGTTATTGCAGCACTCACGGCCTACATGGCAAGAAACGGTGGACTGAGCAAGCTCTTTACTTCGTCTAAACTCAACCAGCTTATTTCTGCTTTTGAAAACATCAAGACCGCTCAGATAGCAAGCTATCAGGATACCGGATTCTTTGCAGGGATGACGCTTCCGAGCGGAGCCGTGTATCCTTTCCCTGACGGGCTTCTCTACAAAGCGAGTGTACCAGATGAAATAAAACCGAGATGGAAGGGTCCCTATCTTAAGACAGCACCTAAGTGTCCGTTCTCGGGCTGTACCATTGACGTAGACTTTACAACCGGTGCTGCTCAAAATCTCGGAGAGGTAGCTGAATACTTTATTGTTGCTCACAACGTGCCTATTCAGTATGCCCTTGACATTTCCCGTAAGATGAACGGAGACAGCAGGGTACAGGAGTGTACCACAAGCATTATTCCTAATGTTACCAAGGGAGACACAAAGCCCTGTTTAGTTTATCTCTCTCAGGTAACGGGAGCTCCTAACACGCCTGTTGATGTTTACTACACCTTTTTCCAGTACACCTACTAATGCTATAATAATGGTAGCATGCGGTCAGGAGGGGGCTTTAAGCCCCCCTTTTTTATTTCAGAGGGAGTGATGAGGGAGAGGATAGAGGTTCTCAAGAAGTTTGTGGCTCAGAGGGAGAAGTTTCCTAACGGTTTTTACGTTTCAACTGTTTTAGGCAACATAACGGTCGGTATAAGCTACTGGAGGGGAGAGGTTACGACGTCCTACTATCTTTCCCTTAGAAAGAGCGATGAGGTTTTAAAGAGGCTGAAGGTAAGTGGAGTTAACTTTTCCCTTGAGAGCGAGAAAGATGAGACGGGAAGGGTTGTAGGAGAATACTATCTCGTTGTAGAGGAATGCAAGGGAGTAGTGTTTTCAAGGGAAATCCTTGAGAGGTTCAGGGAACTGAAGGAAAGGCTTGAGGAGTTTCCCTACCGTTCAGATTGGGGAAGGAAATTTTTAAGCAGGTATCCTGAGGAGTATTCGGGGTTAAAGGGATGGAGTCAGAAGCTGGTGTCTCTTGCAGGAAAGATTCCTATCAAAATCCTCGTATACCTTGACCGCTATGCAGAGTTTACCTTTGAGGCCAACTCTATTTTCGGTGAAGGAGAAAAACCACCCTTAAAGGTATTTGCAGGGCTCAGAAGGAGGCTTTCAAGGGAATTTTCCCTCAGCGACAGTTCTGTAATGCTCTCCTATCCTTCTATTGCTTTCCCTGAGGAGCAAAACGGGATAAGGATTGTTTATCCTCTTTGCTTTGCCGACTACGATACTGCCATGAAAGAATTAAGGAGAGCAAGGGTGGAAGTTGTTCCTCAATCAGACGACCTTGCGATTGAGTTTTAGTATCCGCAGCAGACCGTATAGTATCCCGTCTTAATCCAGAGCCTGAATGCAACTGCATACGGAGGCTGGTTTCCCGTTAAAGGCTGGCCGTCTACAGTCGTAGCCCCGTAGCAGGGATAACCAAAAGAGTAAATTTCATTCCCGTTATCGTACTGTAGGTGTCCTGTAGGCCAGTTCCACTTCCCGCCCGTTATTATCTCAAGGTTGCCGCTTACTTTCTCTCCATCTTTCCACCCTTCCGAACAGTTAATCTCTTTCTCTATTTTTGCACCGCCAAAGTCAAGAGCGTCAACTCCGTTGTCGTAGTGGCACGCAATCCCGTTTTTCGCATACCAGTTGAGGGGATAGGAGTATACTCTCACCATGTCCCTGTAGTAGTCTATCAGAGCCTTGCAGATTACGTTCTGGTTGAGCTCTACAAGTCGGAGATAGTTTGCCCAGTAGGGAAGTCCCGACACCTTTCCAAGAACCCTTCCTGCTGCATCCTCAACCGTTATCACGTAGTAGGTAAAGAGCCCCGACGGAGAGCTTTTTTTCTCAATACTCCACTTCCACGCTCCCTTGTAGTCCCGACACCTGAGGTTGTGTTCTCTGCAGTACTGCTGGAGAGTTTTCCCGCTGCCGAAAATGGTGTCGTCCTCGGTAAAGTGGTCTGCATAGTCCCTCTTTATCGTATCTATAAGGGTTTCAACATCTCCATTTCTCTGATGGTGGATAAACCTGTCAAGGTGCCTGGTGTTGCTGAAGATAAATCCCGACACAAACAGTACAACAAGGAAAACCACTACGGGCATAGCGCAACTCCCCGTCTATTTTGGTCTCAGTTCTGTTACCTTTCCTTCAAGGTAGTGGAGCGTCTTAAGACTTCCTTCAACAGCCTTCTTTCCATATCCGGGTTCTAAATAATATATCACCGCACTTATGCCCGCAGCTGCTATCAGAATTCCTATCACAACGAAAAATTCGCTCACGTCTCCCGTTCTGTAGAGGGTCTTAAGCCTGAAACGCGGATAGTAGCTGAATCCCGACGGCACTCCCGTCGGGCTCATGGCGTCAACAAGAACGTGAGACAGGTATCCACCCGAAAGCCCCAGCAGAAAATTTCCCGCAGGATTTTTCAGAACCACAAACGCAGTAAAACCTGCTATCAGCAGAATAAGACTCAAGAGGAGAGAATGCGTAATCCCTCGGTGAGAAAAGGCACTCTTTCTAAATCCCCACCTGTAGTCAATGTCCGGCAGCGTAGAACCTACAAGACAACCTGCTACCACCAGAGGCTCTTTCAAAACGGAAAAGAGCACTATTCCAAGTGCTAACCCTACTGCCTGATGTCCCTTCTTTGTCACGGCTTCTACCTGAATTAAGATACCAGCACGCTTTCTACCGAAGGCTTTAATGAGATTGTAAGAAAGCGATAAGTTTCACCTTCAAGCGTGACTTTCCCGTACCTGTCGTAGCTGAAAGATACCTCAGGCGGCAGAACCTCTTTCACAACCTCTCCGGCCTCTTTCAGGTGTGAAGTTAGCTCCTTTACCTTTACTCCCTTTTTTGTTCCTTTAAAGTAGGGCGGAAATACTCCTATCACCATTCCTCTGCTTCCCGTCTCCAAACAGCAGAAAGCGACTTTTAAGCTTCTTGCAAGCAGTCCGTCCCTAACAAGGTGGTTTGTCGTTTTCAGTCCGAAAAATTCCTTCTTCTCAAGTAGACACGAAAGGGCCGGAATACCAATCCAGCCCCCGTTCTTTATTCCCTTCTCATTCCCTCCAAAAAGGAGATTCACAAAACTTTTCCCTGCATAGTAGTCAACGACAACTTCCTCTCCGTTTTCGTCTAAACAGAGCAGGCATTCAAAACCTTTTACATTTATGCTCCCCAGCTTCGTTAGACCTAACCTGGTGAGAACAACTTCTGCTCTTTCCAACTTTTACCTCCTGAGTATTTTTTCCATCTTTTCAAGGCTCTCTTCAAGCTCTCTCAAGTTTTTCCTCTCAAAACTTTCCTTTACCTTCTTTGCCACTCCTACCATAGCAAACCACTGATTCCCCCTGTTCCAGAGTCCAAGCTCCTTCGCTACCTTAACGTACTTCCTGAGCCTCTGCGTCAGATTATACGCTTCTCCTACGTCTCCCTCAAAAACAGCCTTTTCAAGCCTCTCTATGAGCCTCTTTATCTCCTTCTCAAGCTCTTTCTCCTTTTCCATAGCTTTCCCCCTTTTAAAAGTTTTCGCCTATTTTAAAAGTAGGCAAATAGTGAGTATTTGACAACTGTTTAGTAGGCGAATAAATTAAACGGTGGAACAGTTTAGGGAGATGGAGAAAGTGAAAAGGACAAAGAGCAGGGTAGCGCAGGTTTTAATAGACATAACGGGGGAGCCTATATACAGGCTGCGTGAAAAGTGGAAAATGTGGAACCTCTGGATACTTCAGAGCAGAAAGAAGGGATACGGCCCCGGTTTTGTTGAGACGGTGGTCAATAAGCTCCTTGAGGAAGGTTATCCTAAAGAGGAGATTGAGAAGTTTATAGACGCTGCGTTTGAAGAGATAAAAAAGAGGGAGGAGAGGAAACTGGAGGAGGAGAGGGAAAGGATAAAGAAAAAGCTACTTGAGTATGATTATAGGTGAAGGGACGTTACCGCCTGTCCAGGTTGATTTTTCTATAACTTTCAGAAATTTAACGGTTGGAAATAGTCTTTTAAATTCTGTCTCTGAGATTGTGGTAGTCTTTCCTGTAGCGGGATTTCCTATTGCAATATTTTTTGTCTCAGAACCGGACCATAAGGTATGGCAAGCCTTTGACTGCCATTGAAGAACATTATTACCTAGAATTGTTCCGGAATAAGTTCCTACCTTAGTTACTGAAGTATCATAAATACCATGACTTTCGTAGATGGTTCTGTCAACTTTAATGTAGTTTATAGTCGGTTCAAGCTGAACGAAGGCAGAGCATTCATCTAACGGATAGGCGTAAATATAATCAGCACTCCCGAAAAGACTTGCAACTTCAGAAGTTGTAGTGGTGGATACTGGTTTGAGGAAAATCATTCCAGCAAAAGCTCCTAGAAAATCTTGCGGGTCAACAATGCCAACACCTAACTCAATGTAGTTTGGAGACCAGAACTTCTTAGGAGAATCACAAAAGTATTTTCCGTTGACATACCAGAATACTTCCCCTTTTGGGCACGGTCGCAGATGATATAGCAAATCCTGGATATTAATGTTGTTTTCGGAGAGAATCTTATTTGTCATTTCAATAAGCCTTTTGTGTTTAGGAGAGTCCCATTCTTCCAGCATATACTTTAGGCCTAAAACTTCCTTCCCGTTCTTGTAAAAAGCAACTGGCAAAACGCCCCAGCTGCCATACATAGAAAGTGTAAGTAATTCAGGAACTATAGATACACCAATTACCTCATACTTTTTTTCACTATTAGCTGTTGCACTTCCACTGCCCCCACCGCCAGAGGTAGGTTTAACAGGCACTATCCCTGCCTGAATCTGAGAGGGCTGAGGACGGGAAGGAGAGGGAGGAAGAGGCGGCGGTTCAGGCTCCTTGTAGCTATCCACAAAACACGTTCCCGTTAGAGGAGTATTACCTGTATAGGGCTCAAGCTGTCCCCAGGTGCAGTCGTAGTCAGATAGAGACTTGTCTTTCACTTTACTGAGAGCATCCTTATAGGAAGTTCCCATGCCTTTCGTCAGCTTAACGTTATACTTGAGGTCTGGAAGAGGAAAGTCCTGGTTGTATATCGTCGTAACTTTACCGTCTGCCGTTACAATGTCCGTCCTTACTGTCCTTGTGAGCTTGGCCGTTACCGCATGGTTGACGGTAAATATCACTCTTGCAGAAGTTGTTTTCTTCTCATAACCGACTACAGTCCCGTCCTTCTTAATTGGCACGTATTTAACGCACTGGTCTTCCTTGCAGGAGAAGGAGTATCCAGCAGGGCATATAGCATCAAGTTTTCTGAGAGTTACCCTGTCGTTTACGTCTACTACAGTCGGAGAGTAGTAGAACGTAACTATTCCCTCATCCTTGTTCTGAGCCTGAAGCTCAGGGATTACCACTTCTTTCTCAAAGGCTGCAATTCCCTTTCCTAAGCTGGCTGCACTGTAGGTAACAGAACCGCCCTTACAGGTCGTATCAGTATAGGTTTCGGCAAACGTGTCGTACTTGTGCTTGCTGTCAATGTATTTCTTGGATACCAGCGTGTTGTTTGTGTATATCTCCTCCTTATAACCTCCCCTTACGTTCTTGTTGAGCTCGTTTCCTATCTGCTCAACCTTTGAACTTCCCGTAAAGTCGTAAACAGGAAAACTGTCCGGCCTGTCGGTAGGTTTGGGCGCCTGGTCGGAAATCTTGCCGGCTGTTGAGTTATAGTAGAAAGCTATCGCATTTCCCGTAGGTTTCTTCTGCCATCCGTAGCTGATTACCATCCCCGATACTACACTTCCCGTGTAGTACCACTCTGCACCGTTCGGCGCAGAATAGTGCAGGGTAAATACCATCGTGTTAGCTCCGACATTTCCCTTCAGCGTGTCATAAGCCTTCTGTATCACGCCGTTTAAGTAGCCCGCCTCGTTCTTGAGGTATAAACTAAGGTCGGGCTTTTTAAGAAAAGAAAAATTCCATCCGTAATACGCACTGTTCATCTGATTGTAGTACGCCTGCAGGTCTTTGTCGTACCGGCACAAATACGGAGATTTTATCTTTATCTCTCCCAGCTTTATCTCTTTACCGCCCAGTTGTTTTGCCGATACGTCAATATCCCACCAGCAGTATTTCCCGCTCTTTTCAAGCTCCCCCTTCATAAGACCATAGGTAGGTATCGGAACGTAGGTGGCCATCTCACCGCTTCCGAGGTTCTTTGCCTCAGCTCCTGCCGTTAAAACTCCTACTATTGCCAAAGCCGTTAACGATTTTATTATCCCTCTCATCGCCTACCTCCTGAACGGCATTTTGGAGTCATTTACTGTCATTCCTCTGAATTTTTCCATCAGTTCGTCTTTTACAGTATCTTCCTTGACCTTCTCCCACGTGCTTTTAGCCTTAAAGTCGGCACTACCTATAACTACCGCAGTCGTTAGCGGCGCAGAAGGAGTCCAGTTCTTCCTGTAGTTGTTGTATATCCTGTTGGCCATAATAAAGCCGTCCAGCACTCCAGGTGAAAGGTCTGTAGCCCTGGCAAACCTTGTATGAAGTGCCCTGGAGCCGGGGTCGGAGCTTACGCCCGTGTCTTTCTTAAAATCGTTAAAGACTCCCGGAGTAATTCCTTCTCCGAAGTTGTACATTCCGCTTCCCCAGTGTCCCTGCATTCCGGAAACAAGGTTGCTTGTCGCAAATCCCATTCCAAGAGCGTAGGTAACTAACGTCGGAGCTCCTAATCCACCAGTTAAGGCTACCAGAGCAACTTGAGCAATTACTACTGCAATAAAACTCCAGCCCTTCTTGGTTATCTTCTTTATCCTGTCCTTGTGTATGTAGAGGTTGTTTCCTATCCCCTGAGAGGACATGTATATCCCGTATCCAAGAGGTATAGGGGATTCAGCCCTTGCAAACTCGTAGTACTTTGCATCCTCGTCCCAGATGTAGTCTATGCATTTTCTGAACAGACCACACTTGTGCTTGTGCTTGTGAAACTGCAACCCTTCTGTGATAAGCAATCCGGCAGAGGCACCAGTCGCCTGCATGTAAGCGTTCATAAGCTGCACCGCTCCCTTGCCGTTTCCGCCAAATCCTATCTGAGTAAACCAAACATTTCTTATCCTGCCGTTCGTTCCTGCTACGGCTCTGCTGAAGGGAGTGTTTGGCCTATACCTCTTGTTTATCCACGCAGGGTCAACTATTCTGCGGCACAGAGCAATGTCAGATAAAGATACCGAAGCCTGAAAGTATCCCGAATCTGTCTTGTATCCGTACTGCCCCGTCGTAGGGCAGTAGTAGAGGTCCTCCACCAGCGGAGATACCTTCACGTTAGGATTGCTTACAGCACTCTTGATAAAACCTACAGAATTCTTTGCTTTCTTCCAGCCAGACGGACAGCTTACCTTCCTTGATGAAAACGCAACCTCCAGCATCTTGCCGTTAGGGGAGCAGACCGTGTTAGAATCCTTATCCGTATAGCCTTTACCTCTTACCATCCAGTAGTGGAACAGCTTCAGCTCTTTAAAGTAGGGGTCGTAAACTCCTACAACTATACCTCTGTCAAGTGCAGTAGAAGAGTAACCTGAAGTTTCAAAGGCATTTACAGGAAGGGGCATTGCCGACGTTACCGCCGCTACCAGCAACAAATATGCCGTTGCCCGTTTTAAATTTTCCCTCATCATTCCTTACTCCCCCTTTCGTATAATCTTTGCAGGATTAAATATAACTCATTTTACGAGAGGAGCTGAGATGAGGAAAGCTGTAATTCCCTTAGCTTTTTGTCTTCTCGGAAGTTCTTGCGCAAGTGTTCAGGAAGTCAAGTCTGTAAGGGAAATTTCAAAGATTCCGGTTGATAAGAAAAACTACTTTGGAATAGGGAAGGTAAATCCCTTTACTCCTCCTGAGCTCCTTTTGAAGGACAAGCAGGTAGTGGTACAGGTGGTAGATACTCCTCTGCCTGTTGTGATGAAGGGAATCTGCCAGAAAACAAAGATAAACTGCGACGAAAAAAGCTGGGAAGGGGTAGCTGTTCCTGTAACGGTTAACTTTAAGGGGAACCTCTACAACTTTCTCAAGCTCCTTCAGGAAAAGTATTCTCTTAAGTTTTCCTATGCAGGGAAGGTTTTGAGACTCTACGATTACGACCAGTTTTCGGTAGAAAAAGAAGAGGACGAATTTTATTCGGAACTCCTTAAAGAGAGTCTCCCTAAAGTGTCTGTCAGCTTCAACGGAGAATCACTTTCAAGAGTACTCTCTGTCCTTACGATGGTTTCGGGCTGGGAGATAACGACAGACGACACGATAAATCCCGAAAAAGTGGACAAAGAGTTTACTTTCAGCGCAAAGAACGTTTCTCTGAAGACAGTTCTTGATGCGGTTAAAAACACTTACGGCTACACCTACAGGATAAATCCCGAAGAGAAACAGGTGATTTTTTCTGCGATGGTTACGAAGGTTTACAGGATTCCTCTCCTTGCAAAAACAACAAAAGTCTCCTACACGGTGGCTGTTAAAAGTTCCGACGGCGACAGTAAGGTGAGCAAGGAAGTAACCGTTGTTGAAAGTTTCTGGAACACTTTAAGGCGTGACTTGAAGAGGTATATCTCTAAAGACGGGAAGCTCTTTATATCCCCGGAAACGGGAATTGTATCCGTTACAGACAGACCGTCTGTAATCAGGAGAATAGACAGAGTAATGGAAAACGCAGTAAGGGAAGCTCTCTCTCAGGTATCCTTCAGAGTTGCCATCTACGAAGTAACTTTAAACAGGGACGTGGCTACGGGAATAGACTGGAGTTCTATCTTTAAGGGAGCAAAAGTTCATTTCTCGGCCAGCGGAGCCACCAGCTACGTTCTAAACTGGAGTGGAACGGGAAGTTTAGCAGGCAATCCTTTTTCCTACCTTGTAAAGGCGCTTGAAAACTACGGAAAGGTGAGGGTCCTATACGACAACTACGTGAAGACCAAGAGCGGTGAGCAGGTTTCCATCTATCCTACAACCGACTACAGGTACGTAAGCAAGGTAACGGTTAACTACCTTGACAACGGTCAGATTGCGGCCGAGCCTGAGTTTGACTCAATGACTTTAGGGCTCCAGGTTTCTCTGATTCCTAAGAGGATAAACGATGAGGAAGTTTCCTTTGACGTGACGGTAGCCAATACCTCTCTGGTATCGGAAGAGACATACACTTTCGGCGGAAATACCTTTACCAATCCGAAACTGGTTTCCAACAACAAGGTGTCGTTCTCCTCTATTTTAAGGAGAGGACAGCTTGAAGTTTTAACAGGCTGGAAGGGATACAGAATAGAGGACAACGATTCGGGAATTCCCTACGTGGCAGAGATTCCGGGAGTAGGGCTTGCGTTTAAGGGCAAGTCTCACAAGGCCAAGATAGTGGAGTTCGTTGTAGCGATTTACGTTTACTGATACTGAGGAGGCGTGAATGCCCTTTCTCCTTTCAGTTCTTGCCTCAATAGCCGTGATGGCGGGAGTAATAACGGCCATAGCTGAGCTCGGTACAGGAATTTACGATGCATATCAGACGAGGCAGGAGAAGGTAAGGCTTGACGATTTAAAGAGTGCCTTAGAGGAGTTTTACAGGGATAACGCAATGGCTGTAAACTCCTTTTTAAGACCCGATGAAACCATCTCAACGAGAAACGGAAATCAACCGTCGGGACAGATAGTTCTTCCCGACGGAGAGGTTTTGAGAAGTTACTTAGGTAGAAAACCTGTAAGCATAGCTTCAACCAGCGAGAAGGCGCTTCTTTACTTTGTAGGAGACGAGAATGCGCTTTTAGACAGAAAAGGCGTGCCGTTCAGGATTTACATAACTCCCGTCCAGCTTGACCCTGAAGGCAGGTTTCAGTACAGGGACATCTACATAATCAGCGGTAAGGGAAGAACAGCACCTGTTGCGTCCTATCCTGTATGCGAACTTACTCCGAGCGGATACTACTCCTGTAAGTTTTTCTGCTCTCCTGATGAAATATGCGAAAAGGTTGACGGCTACAAGATAACGCTTTCCCTCTACCAGCAGACGTTTAAGCAGCTTGAGGACATGGCAAAAAGGATTCAGACCTACGCTCAGCAGCTCTATGCTCAGGACCCGCAGAAGGACGTTTTAAGGTATTACTTGTCGCATGAATCTACCAACAATAAGAACGACCTTAACTGCACGGCGGGAAGTGTAGACTGCTACTTCTCTCACCTTTCGGAAATAAGGAATTCCACTCTATACAACCAGCTTCAGGACACAAGGGCAAGGTTCAACGGCTACGTCGTGCCCTTTACCGTTCCGAGCGGTTCAAGGCTTGCCTATGCTTCATCAATTCCTTTCCTGCCGAACACAAAGACTCCGTTTCACGCAGAAGTCTTCTACGACAATTCGTCAGGTCTTATAAGGAATCCTCAAACGGTGTCAAACTATGCGGGATATACCATGATGCTTTACACTCCCGTGGATGACTACCACGGGATAGAGTACTACTTCGGACAGTAAGGAGGCAGCCGTGGAAGAAAAGAAAAAACACGAACCTTTTGAGGACGAAATAATTGACCTTGATTCTGAGTTTTCCGAAGAGGTAAAAGAGAAAAACACAGAAACAGGGCCTCAAGCTGATAATCCTCAAGCAGAAAAAGAGTCCGCAGACCTTAATGCTGGTTTTGAGGTTGAGTCTGTAGAGGTCGTGCCGGAAGAGCCGTTGGAAAAGGGAAGTGAAAAAGTAGACGAATCGGGAACTTTAACTCCGGAGATAGAAGAGGTAACAGGAGTAGAAGATTCTACGGATGAAGAGTTTCTTGTTGATGTCGGGGAAGAAGAACCTTCTCAAAAGAAGATGACAGAAAGCGTTGAGAATGCCGAGGAAGAATCATATGAGAAATTAGGACAGTACGAACAGAGAAAACGGGATGAAAATGAGTTTCTGCTGGAAGGAGAAACGGGAGAGAAAGCAGAAAAAGGGCAGGCTGAGAAAGAACGTGCAGGAGAAAAAGAAGAGGAGAAAAAGAAGGGCAGAAAGGAAAAGGGAATAGACTTTAAGGATAAAAAAGTCGTTATAGGAGTTGTATCGGCAGCAGGATTGCTGATTGGCCTTGGTGCTCTTGGATTTCTTATCGGGGGAAAGGAGAACGCACCTTCAGTTTCTCAGCCGTACATTCCATCTAAAAGACCTGCATTTGCGTTAAGGAATCATCCTAAAATGCCAAAACCAGCTAAACAACAGGCAGCAGCCTCAAGGCCGGTTTCCGGATTGAATCCTCAAAGAACGAAAGCCGGAAAACCGGAAGGGAACGCAAGGCCTAAGACATCTTTACCTGTAAAGACAGCAAAATCCGGTAGCGAACCTGAAAAATTCAGCGAAGTAAACAGACTCGCCAGTAGCATTGTCGGCCGAAAGAATGTTCCGGCCTTATCACAGCAGAAAACCGCCTCCAGACAGACTACCGTTTCTGGATGGAAAACAAAAGTAAGGCAGAGCGTTCAGAGTGTTCAGGAGCCCAGAACGGCTGCTGCAGAGCCGGAAGGAGAAGGGGGCGGAAGCCTTTCCGTCGTTGTCGGAATGGATAAGAGCATAGCACTTTTGAAAAAAAACCTGGAGTATAAAAAACTGCTCTTACAGGAAAAGGAGACGGAGCTCAAGCTTAAAAAGCTTGAGGCAGAAGAGAAGCAGTATGCGTATCAGCTTGCACCGCCAAAGGAATCTCCTGAAGTGGAGAAAATCAAGAGCGTCCTCAGCCAAATTAGAGTAGAAGTAGAAAATCTAAAACAGCAGGTGAACAGGAAACCTGCCAAAGGCGGAGAAGAAGGTGAAAATACCGAAGAGCTATACAGCCGGCTTGTAAAGTACCTTCCCGGAGTTGAAGCAGTTTCCTGTAGCGAATCAAGATGCAGGGCTTTGATAATTTCTACTACGGGAGGGGCTGTTACGGTAGAGGAAGGAGACACTGTAGGGCCGTTTACGGTTGAGGAGATTACTCCTTCGGGAGTTTTATTCAGAGTAGGAAAGTTTAAGACCTTCGTTCCTGTAGGAGTAGTTTCTAAGCAGACCTGAGGGGGCGTAGATGGTTTACTTCGTTAAGGAAGGCGAGGTATTAACCGATGCCAAGGTAATGGCCAGCAGCGTGATTCTCTTTGCGAGGAAGGAAGGGACAGGAGAGATAGAGAAGGAATCCCTTGCGGTTCTTCCTAAACACACTGTTTACCACGGTGTTTATGACATGAAGGACGTTATCGGCCCTTCGGAAGGTTACTACTTTCCCGAGGAAGAGCAGTATCTGATAAGAATTGAGGGAGACGTGTATCCCCGTTTTGCCGTAGTAGGAGAGGGGCAGTTTCCGAGTACGTTCAGGCTTTTAAGCAGGGAAGAGCTTGTAAACAGGATAACAAGGGCAAGGCAGAGCAGGGAGATTATAAAAATCCTGAAAGAGCTCGGCTATACGGTTGTTAGCTGGAAGTCTGAGTTTTTTAAGGCCCTCGGAATGTTGGCAGTTTCTGTTGTTCTTGGTTTTACTCTTACTCATCACTTTTCGGCTGAAAGTCAGGAGATAGGAAGGAAGCTCGGAGAGCTGAGTTTTAAAAAAAAGCAGCTTGACAGGCTGTACGACAGGTACAGGGACAGGCTCTACGTTATAAAGGAAAAAACGGGCAAGGAAGGAGTGGAATTTTTAGAAAAGGTTGAAAAACTACCTCTCTCAGAAGTTGAGAGTGTCCTGTATGCAAACAGATGGATGGTCAACGGCATAGTTCCCTACTGGGATGTTAAGAAGTTAAAGGAAGCCTGCAGAAAGGAAAAGCTTAGATGTACTCTCAACTACAGAGGTGGAGGAAAATTTGATGTCAAAATTGTCCGTTGACTTTTACCTTAAGTGGAAGGATAAAGTTTACTCTTTCGCAGACCTTTACTTTCTGCTGGCAACGAAATACAAGGGGATTTCAGGATTTGTAGGGCTTGGAATCGTTTTGTCTATAATTTTTCTATTGCCGGTGTACAATGCATACAGAGACTACAGGGCGATTAAGAAGCAGTATGAGTCAGCCTACTCAGATTACCAGAGCAAAAAGACGCTGATACTGTCCTCTCTTGAAGAGATTAAGAAAGCGAAACCTCTTCCGATGCCTACTACCGATGAGTTCTTTGCCGAAATTTACTCGGTAGCGCAGCTTGTCGGGATAGACGTAAGCAGCGTGAGGCTCGGAAGGGCAACGATGACTTTAAAGTCGTTGAGATACCCTGCATCGGTAGTAACGGTGATAGGAAAGATATACGACGACGACAGTCTAAAAAGGTTTCTCCTCTTTACAGACAGCGGCTGGATGAAACTTAATACTCTGAAGGTTCAAAAGGGAAATCTCCGTCTGAGCGTTATAGGAGCGGTGAAGGAGGATTCATGGAAAAGGAGCTTGCCGAGAAGGTTCTAAAGAAACTGCTTACGACGGAAGGCGGGCTTGACTACAAGAGATACTCTCTGCTTAGAACTCTTCTTGAAGCGCACACCAGGACTCCGGGAGTGGAAGGCGACCCTGCACTTCTGCTGAACCTTTTCTTCCCTGCCGAGAAGGTAGCGCAGACAATAGCAGAAATAGTCGGAGAAAGGTATTTGACCTTTGACAACCTTGAGAACGTTCTGACCAGGATGACGCAGGGAAAGGTGTCAAATCCTTTTAAGGTTTTGAAGGTTATAGAGGGCGTAATATACGTTTACTCTCCCAAGCAGGACAGGTTTATTGCGTTTACTTTTCTTTTAAACAGAAAGAGAGTAGAGGCAGCGCTTTCAAACGTAACGGGAAAGATTGTTAAAAACCTCAAGCTCTACGTTATTTCTGCAACAACCTACAAGAAGGCCTTTACGAGAGGAAAGCTCTTAACTCCCGAAGAGCTTATGGAAAACATAAGGAAAGTGAGAGTAGAAAATCCTGAGAAGGCTTACGAGTACGCCTATGTGGAAATCCTCAAACAGGCTGCCTACAGGGAGAGCTCCGACGTCCACTTTGAGGTTTCGGACTCTTTCGGAGTGGTAAGGCTGAGAACAGCTGGAGCGCTGGAACCTTTCCTTGTTATTCCTAACAGGGACAACTTCATGACGAATCTCATAGCAAACTACGTGGCCATGACGAGGGCCAACTTAGGTTCAAGCCTTTCTCCTCAGACTCCGAAAACTGCTGACGCAAGGGACACGATAAGGCTTGAAAACGGAGAAGAGGTTAACCTGCGTCTTGCCTTTGCACCGATAAGAACGGTAAAGCAGACACACTTCAGGCTGGTGATAAGGCTTTTAAGGGTAAGCTCCAACCTGATGAGTTCTCTTGACTCTTTAGGACTTTCTAAGGCTGAAAAGCAGACTCTTGAGAGTGCGATTAAAGCGTCAAACGGGATGATTCTTACTTCGGGACCGACGAGTTCAGGTAAGTCAACGACTCTCTACGGACTGCTTCTAAACGTTGACTGGGACAGGAAGATTATCACAGTAGAAGACCCTGTTGAGTTTTCCAACCCCTACCTCTGGACGCAGCACCAGGTAGAGAAACAGCACGGGCTTGACTTTAAGGCATACCTGAGGATTATCCTGAGGGAGGACCCCGACGTTGTGCTAATCGGAGAGATAAGGGACGAAGAAACTGCAAGGGCAATGGTAGAGATGGCCAACACGGGACACCTTACTTTTTCAACTGTCCACGCAAACACAAGCGTTGACGTCGTAAAAAGACTTACAGACCTCGGACTGCCTTTAAAAGAAGTTGTTGAATACGGCCTGGTATTTATGGCTCAGAGGCTTTTGAGGAAGTCGTGCCCCTACTGTCGCTATGAAGGTAAAGTAACTCCTGCTGAAGCTGAAATTTTAGGGATAGAGCCGGGAATGGAGGTTATAAGAAATAGAGGCTGTGAAAAGTGTGGCGGAACGGGAGTTGTAAAGGAAAGGATACTGGTAATGGAAGTTCTGCCCGTGATGAGGGAGAAGGTTAAGAAAATGCTCCTTGAAGGAAGGAGCTACCGTGAAATATACAGAGAAATGAGGAAAGATGGTTTTACCCCGATGGTAGATAAGGCTCTTGAGCTGAACAGGAAAGGAGAAGTTTCCCTTGAGGAAATCCTTGACAAGATGAGAGGATAAGAGAGGAGAAGGTGAATAAGAAGGAAAAAGCTGCAGTAGTGGATTATCTGGAGTCTCTCATAAATGCCCTTGAGAGCAACATATCAATTGGGCAGGCACTTGAGCTTGCCATGACTGCTGCTCCGAAGGAAATAAGGGACAAGGTTGAGGAAGTTTACAGGATAAACAGGACCGGACGGACGCTGTATGAATCTTTCATAGTAGCTGGATTTCCTAAGGACTTTTTCTTTCTGCTCCAGCCTTTTGAGGAAGAGGGAAACGTTGTAGAAGGACTCAGGGCTGTTAAGGAACTTCTTGAGATTGATGTCAAAATTGAGAGCTCTCTGTCGCAGATAGATACCTACTTCCTGATACTAATTCTGATAGTTCTTGCAACACTTCTGATAATGGCAGGATACTACGCACCGACAATGGGAAATCTCCTGAAAGAGGCGATACCTAATCCTCAGGACATGAGCAACCTTGCCAAGAAGCTGGTGGAATACAGGGACTACAACATTAAGAAAGCTCTGACTTCTCCGTGGTTTATCGGTCTTTCGGTATCAAGTCTGCTGCTCTGGAAAACCAGAGCCTACAGGAAGTTTCTTACTCTTCTTCCTTCCTACAGGAAAATGCTTAAACTTGCAGACAAGACGGCCATTACCACTGCAATGGCTCTTTCCCGAAACTACAGGCAGACTGTAAAGGCGCTTGCAGAGAGCTTCGGCAACAGATACAGATTCAAGGAGATTGAGGAAAGATTCAACCTCGGAGTAGGCTTCAACGCTTTTGAGACCTCAGACCTCTTTGACAACGAAGAGGAAAAGAAACTCTTTATCCTCGCAGGGAACAATAACTTTTCAGACCTTTTCGTCTACCTTAAAAAGCGCTACAACGCCGAAAGAGAAAAGCTGTTTGAGAGAATCAAAATGACAATGGAAGTTTTTATAATCGCTGTCATTATCGCAATGGTCGTGTTCATGACTGTCCTGATGGTTATTCCGATGAAAGAAATTCTGAAGGTTCTCGGATAACTTCCACTCCCTTCACCTGCTCCTATCCCATAGAAGGGAGGAGAGGAACAACCTCTCCTCTTTTTTTAAAAGATGACTTTCCCTAATTCGTTGAGAAGAAGACTGAACAGCACTCCGATTATTACATAGATAAATATCCCTTTTATGCTCTTTGTTGCAGGAATGTCTTTTGTTGTGGCAAGGTAGGCATACCCGTAGAGGCCAAAGTAAACAAAAGGAGCTAACTGTAAAACAAGAGCAAGGAGCAGGAACAGAAAAGCCAGCAGAGGCACCTGTATAATCACTCCGTGCATGCCTTCAAGTAAAAGGGCAAGGAAAAATCCCAGCCAGCCCGTGATGAAAAGCACCGTCAGCGCTCCCCACGGTCTGTTCCTGTAGGACGCCCAGTACGGTCCTAAGAAAAGCCCCGCAAAGTTTACCTTCCTTACCCTGCCTTCCTCTAACATCTCCTTAAACTTCCTCAGATAAAACTCCTTTTTGCCGTCCTCCATCTCAAAAACTTCTGGATTTTCAACTATCTCCTTCACCGATTCCAGAACTTTCTCTCCGTTAAAAACAGCCCCGATTCCCTTCGCTTCCCTAACTATTCTCTCCTTTATCCCTATTATCTCCATCTTCCCCCCTAAAAAGAATTAGCCTCCCTGTAGGTTAGGACAGGGAGGCTAACCACTTTGGTTTAAGGAGACGTCATCAAGTTTATAAAGACCATAAAGACTTACTTTTTCTTCCTGCTCTTCTTTAAGACCTTCTCAGTCGCTTCTTTAAGTTCCTTCCCAGGTTTAAAAACAGGCACCAGCTTGGCTGGTATCTTTATAACCTCTCCCGTCTTCGGATTCCTTGCTGTCCTTTCAGAACGTCTCTTCATGAGAAACGTTCCAAACCCCCTTATCTCTACTCTATCTTCTTTTTTGAGTGCTTCTGTAATAACTTCCACAATAGCATTGAGAGCAAGCTCTGCGTCCTTCTTCCTGAGATTTCCCTTCTCAGCCATTAGTGCTACAAGTTCCTTCTTATTCATCGCTCCTACCTCCTCCAAACTTTTTTCACTTGATTTTCAATATTAGGCAAATTTGTAATACCTGTCAACACTTTTTTCACTTTCCCTTCTTTAAACGGTACTTTTCTTTTAAGTGCCTAGAGAGTTTAGCCTTTAAGGTTTTGTTATCCGGATAAATTGTAACAAGTCCGGGAATGATGGTTTTCTTTCCCTCTAAGGCTCTCTGAAGGGTAACCTGTGGCAGTGACCTGAGTACTTTTTTAACTGCCGAAACGGGAAGTTTAGTTTCCTCTGATATTACATACGCAAGTGCGTCTATCATTTCCCCTCCTTCAGTTTTGTGTAAATTTTCCAGAACCTCTTAGCGTACCAGTAGTTTCTTTCCGGCCTTGCAGAGTGGAAAAGAGCAACTGCGTTGGCCGTTCTTCCCTGGAGCTTAAAGTTTCCTGCGACTATCCTGCATACTCTACGATATGCTTTTCTCACGTCAAAGGCAATTTCGGGAGAAAAGTTCCTGTCCCTCTTTTTCTGATGGTAGTAGTTTAGCTGAAAAGCACCGAGGTCTATGTTTTTGAATCCTTTCTCTATTAGAGCATACGCAAGAGCAGTACAGGTAGCCTTATCGTGGCAGTAGAAAACATTTTGGCCTATTCTCCTTATTATCTTTACTCCCTTTACTATAATCCTTTTCCTGCTGTTGACTCTAAGAATAAAAGGATTCCAGTCCGATTCTACACCGGCTATGGCAATCGGAACCATAGGGTCAACGCCTAAACTTTCGCAGTATCTGTAATCCTCATAGGTCAGGAATCTCTGAACGGACGACGGACTTCCCGCTCTGGCCAGATTTGCCGAGAAAACGGAGAATATCGTCAACATCGTCAGGAGATATTTTCCTGTATTTCTGATATATCGTCTTCCTGCTACTTTCCCAGTAAGCATCGGAAAATCCGGCCTCCCTCAAAATCTCTTTAGGAACAGGCTTTGTCGTATACACCACAAAATACCTCTCCCCTATTCCTGCAAAAAGAGGGGCTCCCGTTTCTTTCTCTATGAGCTTTAGCCCTCTTATAACAGGAGCAGTATTTGTTCCTTTAAATACAGAAACCAGCCTGAGCACTTTGGCAATCCTTGGTCTTTTTTCAACAGCCCCTTTGTCAAAACCATTTCGGCTTACAGAAGTTTCTCCACCATTCACTCGCTTCTCTATTGCTTCAACCTTCTCTTTAAGCGTTCTGTTTTCCTTTTCCAGCTTAACCACCTTCTGAGCAAGCTTGTAGATAACTTTACTCATCTCATCAATAGCACGGGAATTTTCCATGACTTTATAGTCAATTAACGTTTCTGCTCCCGCACTATTGACAGAAAAGAAACTTACCAGTAGGGCAACTGCTATCTTCCCTCTCAACTTTCTCCCCCATCACTATTCTGGCACAACAAAGGTGCAGTAAAGCGTCCCTTTCCTAACAACTGCTGAAGAATCCACTCTGCCTACGTTTACACTCCCCTCCAGTGTCGGTTTCCCTGCTTCCTGCCACACTTTTCTTATAGGGTCGTAGCAGAGAGCTCTCGGCAAAGTCTTCTGATTGAACAGAACCGAAAATTTTGGCTTCAACGGAGAAGTAGGTTTCGGAGCGTTGGTTACATATCTATCTTTGTCCTTCGGTATTTTAGGGAAAACTATTTCTACTTTCTCAGGCCTATGAATTCTGTCCTTCTTTCTTATAATCTCTGAAACGGGAGACTTTAAGTAGATAGAAGAGTGTTCTTTGACCAGAGGAGCCTGACGAACATATCTGCTCTCACCCGCTTCTGCAGAAGATACAACAGACAGGGCAACAAGTGCAACTAAAATTAGGCTTCTCAACTTTTCCTCCCGGAGAGGTTTTAAAGATTATACGAAACAAAAAGGGGGACACCGTGAAGGAAAAGCTGGAGAAAAAAATCAGGGAATGGAACGAGAAGATAGGGAAAGTACTGGTTGACGAGGACTTTGAGAAGTGGATAGAACTAAACACACCTCTTGTGGTTTCCCCTCTCTACGACCAGGTAACAATCTTTGACCACTCAGACCTTTTTTTCGCAGTAAGCCTCTCAAGAGAAAACGGCCTCAATACTCAGATTTTCGGAATCGGTGCCTTTGCACCAAACCTGACTCAGGATGCCTTTGAAAACTTCCTCCACAGGAAAGGAGAACCAGCACTCTTTAACCTCTACCTGCAGGAAAAAAAATCCCTGCAGGGTCAAATAGCTAACTACCTCATAGCCGTTAATGCCAAAGAAAAACAGTGGTTCTACGCCATAAACACGTTCAACCCTCAAAAAGCAGTCATCCTCTTTAAAACTACCTTTGACGGCAGACTCCTATCTACCATCACCTATTCCTACAACCCCGCTACAAAAACACTTACCTCTCCTTCAGGCACATTCTCCAGAATCCACGACGCCACCGAACAGAAAAATCTCCTCTCTACCATAAACTTCTTTTCTCCAGACACCGCAGACAGAATAAGCTCTATCCTCTCCCTAAACTACTGTTTAACCGCCATGGAAAGCTCAAAAAACAAACTCACATTTATCCTTGAGCCAATCCTTACCTGATTTTTACCTACTCGGGAGTTGTCAAATTAAACCCATTTACCTATATTAGAAGTAGGCGAAAGAAAAAAACTGGTAGGAGGTGAAAGATGAGAAAAGCGCTCTTAGCTCTGACGGTGGTAGTAATAGGCGGGACGGCGACGGCGAATGCTTTTACGCTCCACGAGAGGGAGTTATCAGGAGTGAACATCTATCCTGTGATTGAGAAGTTCAACTACAAGGAGTATAAGGACGGAA
>Ga0256831_1000002_pt1 | contig 128628 bp, 138 predicted proteins | sample 132544metaG_FD_189087 | JGI IMG/M metagenome (GOLD analysis project Ga0256831, IMG submission 189087) | Hydrothermal vent microbial communities from Lau Basin, Pacific Ocean - 132-544 | ecosystem: Environmental > Aquatic > Marine > Hydrothermal vents | place: Pacific Ocean: Lau Basin...
ATCCATCCATGGAGGTTTTTCGGCAGCATCCCTGCTGCCGAAACTTCATCAAGAAGCACGGTCAATGGATACTCAGAGGTTATAAATTTCAAATTGAATATATTTTAACCAAAGTATAATCTGGCGCTTTATTTATATTTTATATAAGTACTTGTATAAACCTTGTTGCATTAATATTATAAACTAATGAAGAAATTAGTATTTGTAGGACGCAGTCTGGAAAATTATCATAAAGGAGCGAAATAAATGAGTAACTTACAAAGTTTTGACAACGTTTGGGATGCTCTGGAAGATGATCCAGTTATGGCTGAAAATATGAAGCTCCGTTCTACCCTTTTAATGGCAATTACCAGAAATATTAAAAGCAGGAACATCAATCAAACAGAAGCAGCCAGGCTACTGGAAATTACCCAGCCTCGTGTTAGTGCTCTTTTAAAAGGCAAAATTGAAGATTTTCGTCTGGATACACTGGTAAACTTTGCCCATAGACTGGGGTTGCATATTGATTTGAAGATTGCGGCCTGATGCTGACGAAAATGCGATCATTTGTTCCGCCTCACACAGGAGCATTTATTAAAGAAGTCTATTTAATGCCCTTTAATATAAGTGCCCGTACAGTTGCAGAAAAACTAAAAGTCTCTCCTTCCACATTTAATCGTCTGGTAAATAAGGAAAGTAATATTTCCCCTGAAATGGCATTACGTTTATCAAAAACACTGGGGCGCACACCAGAGAGCTGGCTTGCAATGCAGGATTTATATAACTTGTGGCATACAAAAAATAAGGTTGATTTAAAACAGGTTGAAAAGTTAAATATTGATGCAGCGAGAAGGCTCAATTAGTATCAAGTGCATTAACACGGACTGCCTAAAGCCGCATAGCAAAGCAGCGCGGCTTTGGGCATCCGATTATGCAGTGGTTATGTGCGATAAAGAGGGAGAAGGGCGAATGATAAAACGGGTTCTCATGAGAGTTGTACTCGTGTTTCTTGTATTCACACTTTTTGGTCCGCTAATCGGGGCTCCAGATATAGTGATAGCAGCAGAGGAGGTGCCGCCAGTAAAAAAGAGCAAAAGCGGAATTTGCCATCCAAAGGGTGGCACCTATTACAAACGCACAAAAAACTATAGGCCTTATTCAAGCATGGAGGCATGTCTGAAGAGTGGAGGACGAAAACCGAAACGGTAGGAGGAAGGTTTCAATACACATGGTAAACGCCACCGTAAATAATATGGCTGTCCCGTAATACGTTCCCTCTAAATAATATGGCTGTTCCGTAATACGTTTCATGTCCTAAAAAGTGGACATCAAGTCCTTGAAGATATAAGGTTAAAAAAATAGCCAGAACGGGCCAATAACACAATAGGCTGCGACAGTAGTATTGGTAATAATGTGTAAGCGGTTGAATATACTGTTATGCGTAATAATAAAAACTGAGGGTTCAATAATGGAAGCTGCTATATCATTTACATTGAAGTATGATGGATGCGAAGCAGAAGACCACCACATTGATTTGTATGACGTTTCTCAAGCCTTAATTGGTTTCCAGCGTTCCTTGGCACTAACAGCGCATCTTGTTGTTAATGGTGAAATTATTACTCAAGCACCGTCCCTAAAAGGTGCAAGAATACTATCTACTCCACCAGAAGATGGTAGTTGGAAGGTGGTGGCAGTCGTTTTAGCTGGCGTATATGCAGCCACAACAGCACCAAAAGACACCCCCCTTGGTCATATTATCCATTCAACCTATGACTATGTTGTTTCAGAGAGTCTCGGATTTCATGTCGACTATGATAAATCTCTTGGTGAGCTATATGAAAAACACAAAGAAAAAGAACAAGAATTACCAAAAATTGAACAACATCAAGTTGATTCCCTTATAGAAAAATGCTCAACAGCACTAACAGAAATCCATCGTCCAATTTTTAAAACACAAACAGCATCAAAAGCAATAATACAATCAAGCATGGGGGGTGAATATCAGAATATAGGCTGTGTCCTTGATCTTGAAACATATCAATATATTCACGAAATCTTTGTAAGTGAAGAACCTGAAATAATATCCGGCAGAATATCAAGCTATAATAGCAATACATACAAAGGACGAATTTATGTTGCATCTGAAGGAAGGTCTGTCGCTTTCGAACTATCTGATAATTGTCGCTCTAATCATGAAGTACAACTTGTTGTGGCAAGCTTAAGTGTAAATGCCATTAAAGATTACAATAGCGAGTGGAGTATTGTGAATTGTAAAGTATTCAAAAATACCAGTCGAAGTGGCACACTAAAAAGCTACACAATTATTAAAATATCTCATGATAACATTGCTGAATAAATCGCATAACAATACGCTCGTTCGGACGCAAACTACGCTGCGCTTCATTTGCGCCGCACAGCTTGGTCGTTAGGCATACAAAGGAAAGGGCATGTATCTTTTAGAAATCCAAATAAAGCCAGATCTATGGATGTACTTCTTTCTAGCAGTTGTTGGCTCCCTGGCAGTACGGTTCGTGATCACTCTGTTTACAACACTCGAGATAGAGCTCGAAGAATCTGGGCGTGGATTCTTCGATACATTTATATCATTCTTTAAAGGCAAAGGCATCGATGGAAATCGCTCATTTGATCATTTTCAGACATTTGTCCTTGGTGTTATGGAGCTTTCTATTTTTCCCATCTTATTAATTGCAAACAAACCCGAATACATAGGAGGCTGGCTGGTATTAAATCATTACCTCAATGGAATAGGTGGACTCAAAAGCGTTGGATAGGTGAATTTGAGACAGCCACAATTATCCCACTTATACCCACCTGGATTTCCAGCATCTGGCGGAAGTGTATGACAAGGCCCATCCCAGAGCCAGGAAAAAGAAGTCAGGGAATTAAAAAATTGCAACTATCTGTTTGATAATAAAATTATGGATTTAAAACTTGACTATGCGTACGTTTCTGCGTACGCTATGCTCTGGAGGTAAATCATGACTATTTTGAATGCAACAGAAGCCAGGTCAAAACTTTATAACTTAATTGATGAAACAAAAGAAACTCATCAACCCATTGTTATAACAGGAAAAAGGGGTAATGCAGTTCTGATATCAGAAGAAGACTGGAATGCCATATCTGAAACTCTTCATTTGCTGTCAATTCCTGGTATGAGAGAATCTATAAAAGAAGGTATGGAACAGGATATATCAGAATGTTCTAAGGAAATTGACTGGTGAGCTGGGAGTTGGTCTATACAAAACAGGCACAAAAAGATGCAAAAAAACTAACAGCATCAGGATTAAAAAATAAAGCGAAGGATTTGCTTGAAATAATTAAAGAAAACCCCTATCAGAATCCCCCACCGTATGAAAAATTAGTAGGCGATTTATCAGGTGCCTATTCCCGAAGAATAAACATACAACACAGACTGGTATATCAGATTTACGAAAAAGAGCATGTTATAAAAATTATCAGACTGTGGACGCACTATGCATAAAATGATAGCTTTAATTGTGCTGTTTTTCCCTTAAAGTTTCCAGCTTATGGATAACTTTCTCAAAGTATTACAGGACAGCCATAATTTATTTTTGTTAAAAAACATTAAAGATTACGTCTTTAATTTTAATGATGTTGATTGTACTGTTATTCCTCGTAGAGATGCAGAAGGTTCTGTCGTTTTGTCTCTTGACTGTAATTGCAATGTAGTTATACTTTGTTTGTATGAATGAGTTGAAATTTACTTGGGATGAAATTAAAGCCTTAAAAAATCAAAAAAACATGGAATTACCTTTGAAGAGGCAAAGAGAATAATTGAAGACACCCACTAAAGGACAGTTGTGGACATCCATTAAATGAAAATTACAACTCATCAATAGATGGGTGTCCTGGTTCACCTTCTTCCATAAATAAGGTAAGCTGATACAAGTTACGCGGCAATGTCCAACAGACATATATACGTAATGCTGCGCACAACGCATAAATGCTGAGATGTTATATGCAAATAAAGAAGGCGCCTGTGTACGCTGTAATATTTAAGGCAAAAATTAACAAGCTGGATCAAGCTTATTCCGAAACCGCTACAAGAATGCGCGAATTGGCGATAAATGAATATGGCTGTACAGAATTTGTTTCTGTAACAGAGGGAGAGCAGGAAATATCTATATCTTACTGGAACAATAAGAAAGATATTGCAGCATGGAAACAGAACGCTGAACACTTGGTGGTGCAGGAGTTAGGAAAATCAGAATGGTACAAATCTTATCAAGTACAGGTTGTTGAGGTAATTCGAGAATACGAGAAGAAACAAAAATAATGGAACTGAAGAGCATAGTCCCATGGGGCAGGTCATTTTCCGAATATCAAAAAATGTTCTTATTATCGGAAATAGATTTGCAAAAAAATATTCTTGGTTGTGGTGATGGCCCAGCTTCTTTCAATGCAGAGTCCACGGCAATCGGTAGCCAGGTAGTTTCCATTGATCCAGTCTATCAATTTAGTGGCGAGCAGATTCTATCCCGTATTAATGAAGTTTACCCTCAAGTGATGGAACAAATGTTACAAAATAAGGATGCTTATGTATGGGACAGCATAAACTCTGTCGAGGAATTGGGTAAGGTTAGAATGAAGGCTATGAATGCTTTTCTTGATGACTATGAGGTGGGTAAAATTTCAGGCCGTTATATCTTTGGTTCATTGCCATCACTACCATTTTCTAATAAAGAATTTGAGTTAGCACTCTGCTCACATTATCTGTTTCTGTATAGTGACCATGTAAGCCAAGAGCAGCATATTTCTTCCATAAGGGAATTATGCCGTGTAGCAAGTGAGGTACGGATTTATCCTGTTTTGTCTCTTGACGGTAATCAGTCAATGCATCTCAAACCGGTAATCTCGGCATTGGCTGATGATGGAATTGAATCTTCATTGGAGCATGTTAATTATGAATTTCAAAAAGGTGCTACAGAAATGTTTGTGGCAAAAAGCGTATAACAAGACCGCTCAACCGACCAGTCCAGTCAGCTAATTCCAGATAGTCAGCAAGTATAAAGGCAATACCATTTTCTTTAAGTGAACTGCTGATAAAGGCTGAGAATTTAATGGTTAGGGTTGTATGTGATGAGGATAGGGGTGATTAGTTATTTGATGGGTGTCCGCAACTCCGCGATAAATTAGTGCAGGTTATTAGCGTAAAGGTAAAAAGCTCTATGAGCAAACCAATTCAATATCATGATGAACCTTTGGGTGATCTAAAAGTAGTTCCTGACTTTTTACCTTCACCCGAAGAGTTAGCGCTTAAGCAAAAAAACACAAAAGTCACGTTCTCTCTTAGTTCTGAGAGCATAGCCTACTTCAAAGAAACTGAAAAAACATCATATGCAGTATCAAAAAATGATCCGTCAGTTACTTGATGAGTATGTTGCTCACCAAAAATCGCTAACAAATAGCTCCAGCGGACACGCCAAAGGCGCGCGCCGCTGAGCATTGGCGTTATGCAAAATCACATAATATGGTAATGGTGGGTATCCTGATATTTTTCAGTACACTTTTAATCAATTCATATTATAAAAAAATTATACTTATTACGATGCTAAGAAAAATTAATCAGGTACAGCATCTTTCAGTGATTTAAAGAAATTTTCAGGCGGGAAGGAGTCCAGAATTACTTCCACAGCCTTATTGATTAATTTACGGTTTTCATCTTCGCTCTTGTCCCGTTCAATACTGGTTGGTACTGAACCGCGCCAGATCAGACGGTTACCCTCAGAGGATACCAGATCAATAATAAATGTACCGGCAGAAAATTTATGGTCAGTATTGGCAATACCTTTGCCGCTGCCGTATTCGTCATCCCAGGCCAGCCCCAGGTTATAGCTGTACAGTTCATTAAGCTGACCGACCTTGATACCTTCATCGCCGACAAAATAATAATTAACCCAGAAATCGGGCAGGATATGGCGTTCCTTGCGGATTTTTTTGGCAGCCATGGTATTTTCAATGGCCAGTGTGGCGCCGACACTTTGAATAAAACGGTAATCAGGATTATTTTTAACGGTATCCGGAGCGGGGTTAAAATTGTATTTTTGCATCGCCTCAAAATTCTGGGCATAATCATACTTGATACGGGCACCTAACAGGCTGCTGACCGTTGTTACAGAGGAAGAGCAGGCAGTAAGCAATAGGCTCAGCAGCAGGCCAGTAATAAGTTTGTTTTTTTTGTATAAAGTATGAAAAAGCATGGTAAAGTTCCTAAAAGTCCTGAACCTGAAAAATCGCCTGAATGGTTCGTATTTTGTTTTAACTTATTATATGTAAAAACCACTATGAAAAATACCAGTGCTTCAATTTGTGTTTTTTATCATGGTTTGGAAAAATAGCTAATAAAATAAAAGGTAATCTCTGTGCGCTGGAAAAATAATCGACGCAGTCATAATGTAGAAGATCGACGTAGTCAAAGAGTCTCAGGAATGGGCGGCGGCAGAGGGGGTGGTCTGCTCAGATTACTGCCCATGGTTTACCGCCTGCTGGGGTTTAAAGGTACCGCCATTGCGGTTGTCGGTGTGGTAGCCTATGGTTTGTTCAGTGGTAACCTGGGGCAGATCCTTGGTGGTGGTTCGTTTCAGGAAAATCAGCCTCAGGTAAGTAATCAGCCTGTTAAGCAAAGTGCCCAGGAAAAAGAAATGGTGGACTTTATTGCTGTTATTCTGGCAGATACTGAGGATACCTGGAAGGCCATCTTTAAGCAGCAGGGTAAAAACTATCAGGAACCCCGGCTGGTATTGTATCGTAACCGGGTTAAATCGGGTTGTGGCTTTGGTACGGCACAAATGGGGCCTTTTTACTGCCCAACGGATAAAAAAGTTTATCTGGATCTGAGTTTCTATGATGAATTAAAAAACCGATATAAAGCGCCAGGTGATTTTGCTCAGGCCTATGTAGTGGCTCATGAAATAGGTCATCATGTGCAGAACCTGTTAGGGACTTCCACTAAAGTTCATCAGGCCAAACAGAAATTAAGTAAGCTAAAAGCTAACCAGCTCTCTGTAAAACTTGAACTGCAGGCTGACTGTTATGCCGGTATCTGGGCCAATCATGCCGATAGAAGCCGACAGATTCTTGAAACGGGCGACATAGAGGAAGGTCTTAAAGCCGCCAGTGCCATTGGTGATGACCAGCTGCAAAAGCAGGCTCAGGGTTATGTTAATCCGGATTCCTTTACACATGGCAGTTCCAGACAAAGAGTTCGCTGGTTTAAAACGGGTTTGCAAAAAGGCACTTTGGCTGCCTGCAATACCTTTAACGCCAGACAGCTCTAGGGGCTGTCGATCTTTCATCTATTGCCCCGGTTTAAATTATATGTTTTTTGCTTAAATTCGTGGCTTAGTAATATTATTTAAAGCCGACAATGAGCCATTCATTGCCGGCTTTTTTATATGTTATTATGCAGGGAGCTACTTTCTAAAAATAAGGTTTACTATGGACTATATGTCTGAGGCTCTGTTTATTTATGATGAGCATTCTGAACACCTGATAGAAGCCGTCTCCGGTAATCCATTTGACACTCAGATCAGGGCCGTTGAAAAACAGCAGTTTCTCTCCGATCCTCAGGACTATCTGTTATTTTCAAGCCATCTTCTGGTTTCGGGCAGTATGGAATTTATTGACCAGATGCTGGCTTTTGCCTATGAGCAATCGCTTCAAAGCACAGATAAGCCGTGCAGCCTGGCCTTTTTACCTCTGCCGGAACAGCGAATTCTGCGCCATGCCTATCAACTGCCCAGCTCTGATGAAGAAAATATCGAGATTGCTTTACGGGATGATATTAAACCCGTAAACCTGCAGCAGTGTAATGGTCAGCTGTTTCAGTTTAAGGCGGTTATCGGTGAGATCCCCTTACTGGAAGCCTGGCATTCAGATGCGTCAGCCGGAGCCTTTTTTAAAAACATTGTATTGGGTTTAAAGCAGTTTTTTCGCCTGTCAAAAAATAAAATCAGTATTGAAACCAGAAACGGCAAAGCCATAACCACAGTCGCTAATGGTATCTTTATAGTGAATCAGAACCGCGGCAGCCGTCTGACCCGGGCAATACAGCAGCAAAGCTCCATGCGCTCGGATATGCTGTCCATGATGATAGTATCACCTTTTTCCGTGGTGGAATATTTTCTGTTCCTGATATCACTGATATTTCATCTTAACAGAGACAACAGCCTGCCCCGCGCGGTGGCTAATATCCAGAGCAATGAAATTAAGCTGAAATGTGAGAGTTTTAATCAGGCTCCACCGGCAGTTAAACTGGATGATCTGAAAACAACAGAATGTCCACTGCATTTTAAAATAATAAAAAATGCCATCAGTATCAATGCCTCGGACAGGTTCTGGGAGCTTAATCCCGTTATCAATGCAGACAAGGAAACCATTCGTACAGACAATCTGCCGGATGAAAAAGAACTGAACAAGTATATTGATAAAAAACTGCCGTTTTTTTCTGTCGCTTCTGAAGAGCGTTTCAAGGAGCTGTTTTTACAGTTACGTGAAGATGCCCGAATTAATTCACTGTATATTACTTTAATGCTGTTAAGTACATTGCTGGCCAGTCTGGGACTTTATGCAGACAGTTCGGCTGTGGTTATCGGTGCCATGCTGCTGGCGCCCCTTATGTCGCCCATTATATCCAGTTCAATGGGCTTGTTAAGGGGTGAAGACCTGCTGTTTTATCAGTCATTAAAAAAACTCGGTCTGGGCATTGCACTGGCCTTGCTGGCATCCTTTATATTGACCTTATTTATGCCCCAGGTGGATTTAAGCGGGGAAATCAGGGCACGGATTAACCCAAACCTGATCGATCTGGCCATTGCTATTTTTTCCGGTATTGCGGCGGCCTATACCAAGGCACATAAAGAACTTTTAAATAATCTTGCCGGGGTGGCTATTGCGGTTGCCCTGGTGCCGCCGCTGGCCAGTGCCGGTATTGGACTGGGGCGCGGTGAATCCTATGTATTTGAAGGTGCACTGTTATTATTTGTGACTAACCTGGTAGGGATTATGGTAGCAGCAACCATGACCTTCCAGTTTCTGGGTTTTTCCAATACCGTTAAACGAAAGAAAAGCCTGACCCTTATTGTTCTGGTATTAGTGGTATTATCGTATCCGCTTTATAGAACTTATAGTGCCAGTCTGCAGAGTTATTACCTGACTCGAGTGCTGGCTAATGAACAGTTAACGATAAATAATAAAAAAGTACTTATTGAAAAAGCGGTTATTGATTATCAGAACAGGCAGCGCATTATTAATATAACGCTGGTAGTAAAACAGGCTCTGAATGAGCATGAAATGAAGTTGCTTCGACAGGTGATTAAACAGCGTTTTACCAGTAAGGGGCAGATCAGAATCAGTATAAAGTATATTCTATAGCCGTCAGGAAATTGATTTGAACGTTCAAAATGCTTTAATTGAGTTTATTCTCAGGCAGTGGCTGTTGGTTATTTCTGTTGTGAGCCTGCTGGTAACCTCTGTTTATACTGGGAATATTCCCGACTATTCACGTAATGAACTGGAAGTGTTGTTTCTTTTGCTGGCATTATTTGTCGCAGTTAATGGACTGCAGCGTCACGGCCTGATACTGAAAATCTCCAGAAGTATTGAACAGGGATCATTAATCTCTTTAAAGCTGATTTTAGCTTCTTATTTCCTGTCTATGGTGATCACCAATGACATTGCCTTAATGGTTATTGTGCCGTTAACCCTGTCTCTTAATACCACCCGCAAGGATCTGCTGGTGATATTTGAAGCGCTGGCGGTTAATGCGGGTTCAGCCCTGTCACCTTTTGGCAATCCGCAAAACCTGTTTATTTACTGGTATTACGATTTACAGCCTCTGGAATTTATAGCTGCTATAGCGCCCTTTGCCCTATTCTTTCTGGTTATTTTAATTATGGCTTCATGGTTTATTAAAACCAGCCATGAGGCGGTAATAGAGCATAGCAATATTAAGCTGAACCGATCCGCTTATATTTATGTGCTCCTGTTGTTTATAGTGTTACTGGTGGTATTACATATATTGCCCATAATCTCGGCCCTGATAGTGATCATTTATGCCTTAATATTTGATCGAAAAACTCTGCGTATTGATTATGCCCTTTTATTCACGTTCTTTTTCTTTTTTGGTCTGGCAGAAAATTTAAAGCTGCTGTTTGAGTCACAGATACAGGGTTCTGAACATGTGTTTTTATTTTCTGCTTTAAGCAGTCAGCTAATGAGTAATGTGCCGGCCACCTTATTATTTGCCAACTTTACCGAGAACTGGAAAGCGCTGTTATGGGGTACAAATGCAGGCGGATTCGGCAGCCTGTTTGGATCATTTGCAAATCTTATTGCCTATAAGCTGTATATTGATCATAAGACAACTAATAACCCCATGGCCTTTACTACTAAATTTCTAATTACTGGATATATGGCTTTTTTTATTTCTATAGGGCTTTATTACGCAGTGTATTATTGAGGACAATGGCTTTCCCCTGCCATGTGTTCTGTTCCTGTAAATGATCTTCAATGGCCTGGGTTGGCCGCATTTTCTCTTTTGTCCAGGCGGGGGCGATTAGTTCATCCCAGCGGCTGGCCACAGCAGCCAATCTCTGTACAGCAATATCCGGCGACAGATATTCCAGAAACAGAGTGACTTTATGAATATACTCATCCAGTTCAATGGGCTGAAATTTCCCCAGCTGGTACTGTAAGGCCAGAGGTGTATTGCTTAGTACATGCAGATTATGTAATTTGACATTATTAACAGGCAGTTCATTTAAAATCTGTGCCGTTTCAATCAGTTCCTGATCGGTTTCTCCGGGCAGACCAAACATAAGATGGATACCGATATCCACGCCGGTATGCTGATGCAGTTTTTCAATGGCTTCATAACCGCGCTGAACATTATGACCACGCTGCAGAAAGTCCAGGTGATGATCAAAAAAACTCTGCAGGCCCAGTTCAACCATAACGTAATGCGTCTCATGAGTCTGTTTCAGCAGGGGCAGAATACGTTTGGGCAGACAGTCCGGCCGGGTGCCTAAAACCACACCTTTAATATTATCCTGAGCCAGGGCAATATCAAAACGTTGTTCCAGTTCTGATACCCGATCAAAGGTATTGGTATAGGACTGAAAATAAACCAGAAAAGATTTAGCCCGATAGCGTCGGGCAATTTTATCCCGGTTAATGATTATCTGATCCTGCAGTGATTTATCCCGTTCCAGATGATAAGCGGCAGAGCCCCATTCATCACAGAAAATACACAGGGGCATTCTGGAACCGGGCTGACGGTTGGGACAGGTTTCAGCAATACTGACCGATACCTTATAAACTTTTTCTCCAAAACGCTGTTTATAAAACTGGCTGACCGGATAGTAACGCTTGCCTTCCCATCTCATTGATGCGTCCAGCCCTTAAGAAAATTGCTGACCAGTGAAGCAATCAGTTCTTCTGTACTGCCGGCAGAGGTAACAAACAGGTTGTCATTAATTGAAAGTGTGCAGATCCCATGTACACTGCTCCACAGCACCCGGCTGGTACGGGTTATTTCCTGTTCGGAACAGTCCGGCTTAATGCGTTTAAGCTCAGCTTCAACCAGAGAAAACAGACTATTTACCTGAACCAGATACCAGTCGGGTAAAGGCTCATCCCCCAGCACATCAGAATCAAAAATCAGTGTCCAGAGTCCCTGATGTTTGTGGGCAAATTCAAGGTAAAGGCCGGCATAGGCTAAAATATTTTGTTCAGCGCTGTGCTGATCAGTATCCAGCTTCAGGCAGTCATCATAAAGCCGTTTAAGGGTGCGGGCATTAACATGCAGCAGCAGATCAGGCAGATTTTTAAAAATCTGGTAGAGGGTACCAACGGTATAACCCATTTTGGTTGCAATCTGACGGGTACTGAGTGCACTGGCCGGTTTTCTGTTTAATAATTCCTCAGCAGAACTTAAAGCCAGTTCAGTTAATTCTTCACGGGTGTGATCACTGCGTCGGGCCATAGTAATTTACCTGATATAAAACAGAAAAGATTAATTTAACAATGCTTAATAGTGACGCTAAAGGTGGGTGTTGTCAATAATAGTCAGTAAATGGTGAGTAAACAGTTCGTAATAAATGAAAGCCTGCCCTGAGTGATCAGAACAGGCTTTAGTCAGTGAAATGATGGTTCTTTTAAAAGAGAGCCTAAGCTCTGATATTAACCACCAAAGGTATCGTGGGTAATATTATTAAACCAGCTATGAGCATAGCTGGCTTCGCGTTTTCTCATTTCAGGTGATGAATCCATGGGTGTCAGGCCGCCTGAGCCTTTGACTTTCTGGATTTTCTTGCCGTCGAAGTTATACACCATGGCGACGGAAATGCCGTCTTCTGGTGTGATCAGGCTGTAGCAGGTATTAACCAGAGTTGGAATACCCGCTGGTTTGCCGTGTAGACTGGCTACTACAGCAGCGGCACAGACCTTGGCTTCTGAGTTAGCGGAATAGCCGGATTTAGGTAGCGGTGAAGCCACTGAGGAGTCACCAATAATATAAACGTCCTTATGAATGGTGGATTCAAAGGTTTTCTGATCAACCGGACACCAGCCCTTGTCATTAACCAGGCCGGCGGTAAAGGCAATTTTACCGGCTTTCTGAGCCGGGATAATATTAATCACATCACCCTTGTATTCACCCACGCTGCCGATAACGGTATTGGTGGCTGGATTAACGCCCTCAATAATACCGCCTTCAGCACCCTTGACCCATTCAATCAGGCTATTGTCTGTGCCGTAGCCGTAATGCTTCTTCCAGCCCTGCATAAACAGACCGAACTTGGAGAATTTGTCCTTGGCATCCAGGATTAATACCTTGGATTTGGGTTTGTTATGCTTCAGATACCAGGCAATCTGACTGGCGCGCTCATAAGGCCCGGGTGGGCAACGGAATGGGTTAGGTGGTGGAGCAATAATAACGGTACCGCCGTCTTTCATGGCTTCGAGCTGTTTGCGCAGCATGACAGTCTGAGGACCGGCTTTCCAGGCATGGGGGATTTTTTCTGCGGCAACTTTTGCATCGTAGCCTTCAATCATTTCCCATTTAAAGTCCACACCGGGGGATACTATGCAACGGTCATAGGCAATATTGCCATTACCTTTGGTTGCGACCTGTTTTTTGCCGGCATCGATATTGGTGGCATAATCCCGGACAATTTTAACGCCCATGGATTCCAGGTTCTGGTAACCGAACTTGATGGAGTCAATAGAGCGTTCACCGCTGATGACTTCATTGCTCATAAAACAGGTGTAATAATTGGCGTTAGGCTCGATAATGGTGACATCAACGGCCGGATCGGCACGTTTAATATAGCGTGCCGCAGTGGCCCCACCGATACCGCCGCCGATAATAACCACATGACCGGCACTTTTGCCTGCCAGCAGGATATTGCTGAAACCTAAAGTACTGACTGCGGCTGCACCGCCTGTTATCTGGATAAAATGTCTACGTGAAATTCCTGACATGTGAATGACCTCCCCTTATTTTTGGCTGCCGTAGTAGTTAATAAGTGCCTCAAGTGCTTCTGGACCTTTGTCTTTTTCCAGCTTGCTGACTTTCTTTTTCATCTTCTTGGGCATATCTCGGCGACCGTTTTTAAAGTCGTCCATGGTGTAGTGGAGGTAATCCATCCACTGACCGGCCAGAATACCGGCATCGTCTTCAGAAGAGCGACCGCCGTCTTCATGACATTTTTCACAGTACTTTCTGTGCAGTTTGCCGCCCTGTTTGGCCAGTTTGGGATCAAACTTCTGTTCTTTGCGAACAAATGTCTGTTTGGAAAAGTAATCAGCCATCAGGGCAATTTCTTCCTCACTATAGCCTTTGGCTATACGGCCCATAATGGTGGAAAAACGACCGTCTTTGGCCTTATAGTCGGCCATGGCATCCTTGAAATAATCAACTGACATGCCAGCCAGAGATGGGGTGGCCGGTCCGTTACTGCTGCCGTCAGTACCGTGGCAGCCGGCACAGGTGTTAGCCAGTGCCTGAGCAGTGGCGGTTTCAGCCAGGCTGTTGGCTGATACTGACATTCCCCCTATAATTAACAATGCCAGTAGTTTTTTACTTGCTTTCATAGATCCTCCTTAGGTGATCATGGTGTTTTATAGCCTGTCGCTATTTTGTTATTGTCCGTCCAGTTTATAGCTTTAATTTTTATTATGTGTTTTGTCGTATTGATGAACCTGCCGGGCGTAATCAAGGCCGGACAGGCCGTCTTTATCCTTAATGTGCGGATCGGCACCGTACTGGTATAACAGGGTGGCGGCATCAAAATTTCTTTGCAGATAAGCCTCCATAACGGCGGTACTGCCGTCTTTATCCTGATGATTTGGATTGGCACCCATCTTTAATAGTAATTCCATTGCCTTAAGCTGATTGGCTTCACTGGCCCAGAACAATGCTGTAGAGCCGTCTGAACTTTGTGAATCAATATTACAGCCGTATTTCAGCAGAGCTTTTATCACTTCAAGCTGACCGTTGGCAGCGGCCACCATTAAGGCATTACCACCGTCTTTATTGCGTAATTCTGTATGAGCGCCGGCCTTAAGCAGCATTTCAATAATATGCACATGGCCGTTTCTGGCCGCCAGCATTAATGGGCTGTTGCCGTCCTTGTCCTGAGTATCCACATTAGCACCGGCATTAATCAGTTCCTGAAGTACTTTAGGGTGGTTATAGATAACAGCCATCATCAGTGCATTCCAGCCGGCTCGGGTTTTTGCCTGAGTTTTGGCTCCTTTTTTAAGCAGGGTGGCAACAATATCGTCATATCCACCTTCAGAAGCAATGGTCAGGGCGGTACAGCCCGGTGTTGTGACTGCATTAACATTGGCTCCCCGGGCAATTAACAGATCGGCGACATCCTTATTGCCTTCTTCAACGGCAAACATCAGGGCGGTTTTACCATAGCGGCCATGAGCATCAGGACTGACACCCTGATCCAGGAGTTGTCTGACAGTGTCAATATCCCCTACAATGGCAGCCTGCATAAGCTCTTTTTCCTGCGGAGTGGGATCTTTAAATTTTTCCAGGCCGGGGTTACTGGCTGCAGGACTATTGATACTCATAAACAGCAGGCCGACAGAAACCAGTAACAGCAGATAGTTGTACAGGATCATTCTGTTCATGAGTCAGCGCCATCCTCTTCATCAGGTTCATCCGGTTCCTCATGGGCAATACCCTTATGGCAGTCTATGCAGGTCTGGCCTTTTAACTGAGCTCTGGGGTGCTTTTTACGGGCGCTGCGATCCTGTTCACTAAAGGCCATATTGTCAAAGTCATGACAACTGCGGCATTCTCTGGAATCGGTGGCTTTCATTCTGGCCCAGACTCTGGAGGCCATTTCCCAGCGATGTGCTTCGTATTTTTCTTTAGTATCAATGGTACCGAGTATTTCGTGCAGTACATCCTTATAAGCCAGGATCTTGGCCTTCATTTTGGGCAGAAAGGCTTTGGGCACATGACAGTCTGAACAGGTCGCCTGGACACCGGAGGCATTTTTATAATGCACCGTTTCCTTATATTCCTCCAGGTTGACCTTCATGCTGTGGCAGGAGGTACAAAATTCCATTTCATTGGTATAGGCCAGTATGGAATTAAAGCCGGCAAAAGCTAGTACACCAGAAAAGAAAACCAGCAGGATCGGAATAAGAAATTTACGGGAAAAAAAACGCGGACTCTGGTTTGAAGATTGGTCACCAGCCATGCTATTTACCTGTTGTTATTTTGAATGGGCACAAATTATTATGAGAATATTATGTTTGTGCATTTAAACTAATAACGGTCATCTTACATTATTAATTTAATTAATCATCCAGATGAAATGGATTGTCCAGCCGGCTTTTGAACTGCAGGGGGGGACACAGTATTCATAAACCGAAAAGATTAATCTATTTCATCTGAATAAGTAATTATTCTTAGCATGTGTCGTGCCAACTTGCTTAAAAGCAGCATGTACGGCATTTCTAAAAATGCAGGTGTTTCAAAAAGCAACGGCAAGTCTATATTGTCATACTTTATGTCATGACAAACTGTTTTGTCATGACATTTTTATCCAGGTTTCTGTTTTTGAAAAAAAGTGTAACTACACAAAGTAGTTACATAAAGAGCAAGGTGTTAAATACTGCAATATATTTATTAATAAAAGCAACTATACTCAGTGGGTGTCAGAATTATCGTACAGGAATAAGAGTTACAGAGACCAAAATCGGGGAAAAAAGTATGCCGGCCGGTAATGATAAAAATAACCAGACAGCTGATCCAGAACAGCTGTCTGAAAATAAATCGGTAAAACGTAAAAAGTCCAGAAAAAATCGGGGAATGTATAAGGTTATATTCAAGGGGCGATTACGTGAAGGTTTTTCCAGAGAAACAGTCATTGACAATATTGTTCTTCTGACCAAAATCCCCGAGCAAAAAATACAGCAGAAATTTTTCTCCGGCAAAGCGGTTATTATTCGCAGGGCACATGATCTGGCTCATGCTCAGAAATTACAGCAGTTATTCAGCCAGGCCGGTCTGGAAGTGATTATCCTGAAAGACGAAACAGTAAAAATAGCTCAACAGAAACTGGCAGAACAGCAGCAGACCGAAAAGCACTCAAAAAAGAAATACAGAAAAGGTGCAAAAACACCGTTAATAGTGTCCGTAGTTGCCTTTGTTGTTCTTGCCATATCCGCTGCAGGGTATTATTTCTGGAACCAGTTCCAGTCTCAGATGGCAGTACCCGAAACCATTGTTCAGATTGAACAGTCCCTGGCCAGTGAACCACTGATTTTTCTTGCTTATGCTAATTATCAGCGTCTGAATACCATAAAAAGTTATTTTATTGATGATCCTCAGGCACTGCCGGCTCTGGAGGGTGATTTTTTTGAGCAGCTAAAAAAATCCGGTATTAACCCGGATAGCAGCCTGACTCATATATTAATGGCGGCTTACCCGGTGGACAATAAGCTGGTGACACCGGTTTTTCTGTTTGGACAATTTTCAGTCCCGAATGTCAGGCAGTTTCTGCGTAAATACTATAAGGGTAAAGCGCTTAATGGTTCTGCCAGCCGGATGCGTATTACTCTGATTAATCCCGTTAATTGCCGGAAAAAGGCCTATAAAGAAGTTTTTATTGAACCTGGTCGTATTATTGTTGCTCCGGATGGCCAGCTGGACAATGTTCTGGCATTAGTGAAGAACGATAATAGTGTACAGACAGAATCTAATACGGATCTGTCCGGCTGGGAAGGCTACCGCAGTGACAAACTGATGGCCATGGCTTTATTTAAACCACAGCAGGGCAGTCAGTTAGCCACGGGACTGGTATCGGTGATAAGTAAAGATATTGCCCGTGAAAATACTGCGCTTGACAGTATATATTCAGGACTGAGTGTTGAATTACTGCCGCCAATGGCGGATATGGATATTCGTTTGAACAGCCGGGATCAAAAATGGCTGAATGACAGTTACAGGGAATTTATAGAGCAGCTGAAAAAAATGCAGTTAAAAAGCAGTGGGCTGGCCAGTGTTCAGATTTTACTGGATAAAGTCAGTATTGAGCAAAATACTGGACTGCTTGATATTCATTTGCAGCTGGATAAACAGCTAAAAGACTCACTGGCCGTATCAGTTAATGATTTTATTGATACATTTTTTTCCATGGATATCAAACCGGTCGATGGTAAAAAGAATGCAGTACAGGAAAAAATTGATACCAGTCCGCAAAAGTATAATGCTCAGATAGACAGCAATCAGCTGAAGCCCTTTAATAAACAGTACGACAGCTTTTTTAATCCGGTCTGGCAGCAGGGGCCGTTCGCTTTAACCATAGAAGAAATTCTGCTGGATAAGGAGCAGATTGTTCTGCAGTTAAGGGGTAAGGGCCAGAATATCCCCAACAGCAGTAACAGGCAAGCCTGGATTCGAATTTTTGCAGTAGAAGACAGTCAGGGTAATAATGTGCTTGCTAATGCCGGCTGTAATAAAGATCCGGCAATTAACGACTATTTCAGCAGTTTTGGGCTGGCCAGAACCGCCTTTGTTCAAAATAAGCCGGTTCAATATACGGAACTGGAACTGCGCAAAAAAGTGCGTCTGAAAAAAGGGGTAGATTTTGCTGCGGTAAAAGCTCTGAAAGCTGAAATAAATTTGAATCTGGCTACCCGTACAGAGGCCGTCAGCTTTAAGAAAAATAATGAAAATAAAGTGCTGTCCCGATACGGCAGCCGTATTTTATTTAAACCCAGTGCTGATGATGTGCTTTCTTATAGCATATCCGGTAATGAACAGCGTATATTAAGCGTTAGAGCGCTGAATGATAAACATCAGTATCTGAGCGGTGCTTCCCGCTCATCCATGACCAACCTGGTTGGCACAGGCCGTTCGGTAACACAGAATTTTCATGGCAAAATCGACACTATAGAAGTAATTTATGCCAGTGAAACCGAACACCTGGTTTACCCGGTAAACATTACTCAATTCCCTCCATACCCAACAAAAGACCAATGGCAGTATCCCATTGAATCCATCAAACTGTCATCACTGGAAAGCTGGAATAAGCTATATCAGGATTACCCGCCACTGGAATTGGAGCAGAACAGTGGCTGGTATGGCCAGTTGCTGGCTGACTGGCATAACGGGCCATTTAACCTGGGCCTGTATTCACTTAAAACCAGCCGCCACTGGGGTACCTCCGGGCGATTGCTGATTAAAACCCCGATAATTGAAGAACTGCAGCATAATTTATCGGCTCTGGAGGTGAAGCTGAACTACCCTGAAGAGAATCCAGGAAATAATATAGAAAAACAGGTTGAGGGCCAGACAGGACAGTCGAATTTTTTCCTGCTTAAGGCTAAGGGTTACTATATGAATGGTGAGTTTGTGCCGGATAAAAATCAGCCCTGGATGGATACCACTATTGATTTTAAACTGCCCTGGAAAGATGAGCAGCAACCACTTAAATCCATAGAGGGAGAAATTATTGTGCACCTGCCGCTTTCCAAACACAGCAGCAGTTTTACGGATTTAAATATCGGCGCGGTCTGGGAAGATGTCGGACTTAAACTGAAAATGGTCCGTTTGGGCAATACGGTAATGGGTTTTGAAGTTTCAGGCAGCAGGGACAGATTGCTGAATATTGTCCTGCTGGATAAAGATAATAACCGGATTTCCACAGCAGCCATTGATTATGGTTTTACTACCCAGGCTAACAGGGATTCTGATAACAGCCATTATAAAATTCTACTCAATTACCAGGGGACGCCGGTAAAAGCCCTGTTAACGGTATCAGAAGGCCAGCAGTTAAGGCATTATCCGTTTAAACTGAATCTTTAAGCCTCACCCGGCGGGAGAGGGAAAAAGGATACACTTTGATTACACTGCGGTGTAAACTTTGGTAGTATTGTTCAAAACACAGGAAACCTTTTGAATAATACACTACCTTATCTCATTATAGTTGCGGTATTTATCAGTTACTTTGCCTTTCATTCGCTGATGGCTTCTTTGATGATCAAGCAATGGGCGGCACGGCGCTGGCCGGGACTGATGCCTTATTACCGGCTGATGTTTAATGCCCTGGCCATTATATTGTCTATCCCTCTGGCGGTGCTGGTTCTGCTTTATCCAGGTGAGCCGTTATGGCAGTGGCAGGGACTGGGCTTTTACCTCACTACGGCTCTGGCCCTGCTGGCAGTAACAGGCTTTATTTATTCCTTAAAGCATTACGATCTGTCAGAGTTCTGGGGCACAAGGCAGCTTAAAGAAGGTAATCAAAGCGTCCACGATCAGGAGAAATTTCAGATTTCACCCTTTCACCGCTATGTTCGGCATCCCTGGTATTTCTTTGGCCTGGTGATTATCTGGACCCGGGATGTGTCCAGCGTACAGCTGGTGGTTTATTTACTGGTAACCGCTTACTTTATATACGGTTCCCGCCTGGAAGAAAAAAAACTGATCGCTTACCATGGTGAGGTTTATAAAAAATACCAGCAGAAAGTTGCCGGTCTTTTCCCCCTGCCATGGAAAATTCTGTCCAGAGAGGAGGCTGACAATTTGCTCAGGGAGTATCAGCAGTTATAATCCTAAAACAATCACTAAGCTTTTTTAAAAAACACAACATACTATTAAATACGGGTATTAAATGACTATTGAAGCACAGGAACAAACGGAGAGTATAAAAGAGAACATGGTTGAAAATATTCAGCTGCAGTTTATTGAGGCCATAAAATTTCAGGAGCAGCTTGGACGTAGCAATGCCCGGATCATTCGTTATGGTGTTCTGGTATTACTGGTGTTTTTTGCACTGATAGTTTTTCTGGTCTGGTCACAACAGCAGAATATTCAGAAAACTAATGCTTATATTGAAGATATGGCAAAGGGGGTATCGTCCATGACCCGTGCCATTGAACAAATGCAGTCAAATATAGGCTCAGTAGAAGCCGGGATCAAACAGGTGGCCCATCATACCCAGGCTATCAGTCATTCGATTATTCAGCCGGATAATTCAGTTGCCGTACTGACCCATATTGCTCAAACCGTACAACTGATGCAGGAGGATGCGCATGGTTTCAGCAGCAGCATTAATAATATCAACTATAACCTGAAAAAAATTAACAAGCAGATGCAGAGCCTTAACAGAAAACTCGGTGTTATGGGGCAGGATGTTAACCGGATGCCGTCGCCAGTAAAAATGTTTCCGTTTTAGCCCTGTTCCTAACCTTTATCAGCTTAAACCTTAAACTTCTCTACCAGTTTTTCCAGCATCAGGGCCAGATCAGATAGCTGGCGACTGGACTGACTGGTTTCCTCAGCTTTTTCCCTGGAATATGTGGCATGATCATAGATCTGCTGAATATTTTCATAAATATTACGGGTGATAATACTCTGCTCCTCAGCCACACTGACAATTTCATGGTTCTTGGTTTTAATGGTGGTGACAGACTCGTTTATTTTCTGCAGTGCCAGCTCTGCCTGTTCAGCCAGTTCTGAAGTTTTTCTGGAAACTTCCGTACTCTGGGTCATTTTATCCACAGCCAGCGATGAATTTTTCTGTAATTTTTCAATGATTTCCTGAATAACCAGGGTGGATTCCTGGGTTTTCTGAGACAGCTGACGTACCTCATCGGCGACCACTGCAAAACCGCGGCCATGCTCACCGGCACGGGCCGCTTCAATGGCCGCATTAAGCGCCAGCAGATTGGTCTGTTCAGCAATTTCCTTAATGGTATGCAAAACTTTGGATATGTTCTGACTGTCTTCTGCCAGGGCCAGTGATATCTGGCTGGCATCGGTGACACTGCCCGCCAGGCTGCTTAGCTGCTGGGCTACCTTGCGGGTCATCTGGTCTCCGAAATCGGCATCTTTCTGAGTTTCCAGAACCGCATTATCGGCATCCAGTGAACATTCGGAAACCCGATTGGAGCTTTCTGACAGGTTTTGCGTGACCTCGGTAATTATTTCAATTTTCTGGTACTGTTCATTAACACTATTGAGAGTGTTTTCAGTAATATGGTTTAACTGGCTGGATGAGCCGGCCAGATCCTTACTGGCTCTGGATACATTGCTTAATACGGTCTGAAATTCTTCCAGCAAACTGTTAATCACTTTGGCGGTTTTACCAAACTCATCCTTACTGTTAACCTGGATCCTTTGGGTCAGATCATTATCCTGTTCAATAAGGTAAACGGTTTTACGAAATTCACTCAGTGGTGTCACGACGACCTTGCGGAAAATAAGAAAGGCAAAAATAATTGCAGCAATAAAAATAGACAGACTTATTACAATACCTGTCCACAGTGCAGAATCAATTTCCTCCTGTTCTTTTTCCATAGAGTAGACAATACGCACGGCACCAATAAGGCTGCCTTCCTGGGTCTGGTGACATAACAGGCAGTTAACACCATTATAATTTTTAGTGGCTATCAGCGGTTTGAGATAAAACAGTACCGGTTTACCGTCCTGCTCACCCCACTCAATCACTTCCTCGCCCTGCATGGCCCGTTCATCAAGTTGATCCTGAATTTTATTTTCAGCACTCTGCACAGTACCGGGTAAATGGCCTTCACCATGTAAAACCCGTAATTCCTTAATGGCCGGTATTTTCAGCACCTTGTCTTTCAGTATCTGTTTATTACTAATGGTACCAGTCAGCATCATGGTATTAAGGCTGTCAAAGAAGTTAGTGGCAGTACTTTGAGTCTGCTTAATAACATCTTCATGGATCTGTTCAGACAGGTGATTGCTGAAAAACCAGTTAGAAAGCCCCATGGCCAATAGAAAGATAATGGCCAGCGGTAAAATAACCTTAATGCCAACGGAGTAGCGGATGTCCTGTTTTTTCATAGCGTTTTTATTCGTCAGGGGGTCTTGATCAGATTATGTTTTGCATAATTAGCGTGAATCCAGAAATTGCTCTGCTCTTAAGTCCCCCTTTTTCAAAGGGGGAAATTAAAAGCTTAATAAACTGATGGAAACTAATTAAAATGGTATCTGTTCAAAAATATTAATAATAAGATTAATTTTATTAGCGGCTCTATTAGCAAATACTTAAGTATTAGATGCAGGTTTATTTACGTATAGAATTCAGGGGACAAACCTGTTGTCCGCCCTGTTCAGCATAGACACTGTTGATTTCAGGAGCCGCTCTTAACTTTTGTACAATGTCCGTATAACTTTCGGAACTGACGTTACGGTCAAAGCGGATAATTACTGAACCATCTTTATGAACATTATAGGAAGCGTGGTTATCCAGATTTTGCTCAAACAGCAGGCTGGATACCCGCTCATCAGCGGCATCCTGCAGTGCTATTTCCTCAGGACTGAGTTCATTGGACTGGCAGGCGGTTAAGAGCAGTAAGTTAATTATTGCGATAAAAAAATAGTGTCTATGCATTGCAAGTCCTCCTGTAAAAGCATACATTGAAGCCAGTAAATTCAGTATAGAGGCAGCAGGGATAATATGAAAGTACTGGCCGGTGATATTGGCGGCACCAAAACCAACCTGGGTATTTTTGAAGTCACAGAGACTAACGGCAATAGCCAGGTTTATTCCCTTTATGAACAGACCTGGCAGAGCGGCAGCCATGCTTCCCTGGCCGCTATCCTGAACCTGTTTCTGGCTGAACCGCAAGTGCAGAAACAGGCTGCAGCCATACAATATACCTGCTTTGGTGTGGCCGGACCGGTGCAGGATAATCGCTGCCAGGTAACGAACCTGCCCTGGGCAATTGACGGGGCGCAGCTGGCTAAACAGTTCGGCTGGCAAAAAACAGCACTGCTCAATGATCTGGAAGCCAATGCCTGGGGTATAGCGGCATTAAAGCCGGATGATTTTGTTGAACTTAACCGGGGTAATAGTACACCGGGCAATGCCTCCATCATTGCCGCCGGTACCGGCCTGGGTGAAGCCGGGCTGTTCTGGAACGGACAGCAGCATATCCCGTTTGCCTCTGAAGGCGGGCATAGCGACTTTAGTCCTGCCAGTAAAACTGAGTACCGGCTGTCTGAATTTTTACACAGAAAGTATCCTGAGCATGTCAGCTGGGAACGTATTGTTTCCGGTATGGGACTGGATAATATTTATCAGTTTTTATGCCATGATCAGAATGTTGAGCCGCCCAGGTGGCTGACAGAAGCCATGGACAAGGGTGATGCCGCAGCCGAAATATCTATGGCTGCACAGACAGGTAAAGATCCGCTCTGTGACCAGGCACTGAACTGGTTCTGTTATTTTTACGGGGTGGAAGCCGCTAATCAGGCCTTAAAAATCATGTCCCGCGGCGGCGTTTTTCTGGGCGGCGGTATTGCGCCAAAAATCATAAAACAGTTACAATCAGGCCGGTTTATGGAAGGTTTTACCCGTAAAGGCCGCATGAGTCATTTACTGGAAGCCATGCCGGTTAAAGTGATAATGAACGATAAAACCGCCCTGTACGGGCCAGCCCTCTATGCGGCAGGGCCATTAAGCTGTTAGGTTGCTATTGAATAATTAAAGAAAAAACCGGAAGCAAAAATGAACGATAAAGTCAGCTGGTATTACTACCCCAGTGCTGAAGAAGTAGCTCGGGAGGCCGTTAAACATATTCTCTCAAAAGCCGAGGAAGCCATGGCCCGGCAGGGCAGGTTTACCCTGGTACTGGCAGGAGGCACCACCCCAAAACGGATATATGAACTGCTGGCTGAACAGCCTCAGCCCTGGGATAAATGGCAGCTTTTCCTGGGGGATGAGCGTTGCCTGCCGGCAGATGACCCGGAACGTAACAGCCTGATGGTGGAACAGACCTGGCTGAACAGGGTCAGTTTCCCAGCCGAAAACTTTCACCCCATTCCCGCTGAACTGGGCCCGGAAGAGGGCGCCCGCCAATATGCTGAGCTGATTCAAAATTATCTGCCCTTTAATATGGTGCTGCTGGGCATGGGCGAGGACGGCCACACCGCCAGTTTATTTCCCGGACATGAGCATAACCCCACGGAACTGACCCATGCCGTTTATAACTCACCCAAGCCGCCCCTAGAAAGGGTTAGCCTGAGCCATAAGGCCCTGGCGCAAAGTGAGCACACACTTATTCTGGTTACCGGCAGCAGCAAGAAAGCCGCTGTCAAACAATGGCTGGCCGGTGCACCTTTACCCGTAGCCCGTATCAGAGCCTTAAACTGTGTCGATGTAATGCTTGACCCTGATGCCCGACCCTAAAATTTATAACCTATAACCTATAACCTATAACCTATAACCTATAACCTATATGGACATATCCCGCATAATCGACCCCCTGAACAAAGCCCAGCGTCAGGCGGTCTGCTCAGAAGCACAAAATACCCTGGTACTGGCTGGTGCCGGCAGCGGTAAAACCCGGGTGCTGGTGCATCGTATTGCCTGGCTGGTGCAGGTAGAAAATGTTTCCCCCTATAGTATTCTGGCGGTCACCTTTACCAATAAGGCCGCCGGAGAAATGCGTTTTCGGATAGAAAACCTGCTTAAAACACCGGTACGCAATATGTGGGTAGGTACCTTTCACGGTCTGGCTCACCGTTTGTTAAGAGCCCACTGGCAGGATGCCGAACTGGTGGAAAACTTCCAGATCATAGACAGTGATGATCAACTGCGTCTGATTAAGCGGATCATGAAAGAACTGGGTATTGATGACAAACAGAACCCGCCCAGGGAAGTGCAGTGGTTTATTAACGAAAGCAAGGACAACGGTCTGCGCTGTGAGCACATCAATGTCCGGGAACTGCATAACCGTGAATACATGCTGGAAGTCTATCAGCAGTACGAAGCCCTGTGTCAGCGTACCGGTCTGGTAGACTTTGCCGAACTGCTGCTCAGAGCACACGAGTTATGGCTGAAACAGCCCCATTTATTAAAACATTATCAGCAGCGTTTCAGTCATATTCTGGTGGACGAATTTCAGGATACCAATACCATTCAGTACGCCTGGCTGAAAGTACTCAGCGGCAATAACCTGCCTGATACCCATCTTAATACCTTTGTGGTGGGTGATGATGATCAGTCAATTTACGGATGGCGGGGGGCAAAAATAGAACATATCCGAGAATTTGAACAGGACTTTAAGGCCGGCAGCTGTGAAACCATTCGCCTGGAACAGAACTACCGTTCCACGGGTAATATTCTGGAAGCCGCCAATGCGGTTATTGCCAATAATACCGAGCGGCTGGGCAAGGAGCTATGGACAGAAGACGGGGAAGGCGAACTATTACAGGTTTATCAGGCCTTTAATGAAATTGACGAAGCAGCCTATGTGGCCGGCCAGATAGAAAAATGGGTGGAAAAAGGCGGTAAACGCAGTGAAATTGCCATTTTATACCGCTCAAATGCCCAGTCTCAGCCGCACGAATATGAACTGGTTAAACGTGCCATACCGTATCGGGTTTACGGCGGTCTGCGCTTTTATGAACGGGCGGAAATCAAGGATGCCCTGGCTTATCTGCGTCTGGTGGCCAACCGCCAGGATGATGCCGCGCTGGAACGGATCATCAATGTACCTACCCGCGGGATTGGTCAGCGTACCATTGAGATGATACGTACCGAAGCCGGAGCCAGAGAGCAGCACTTATGGCAGACCGCAGCAGACATGATTGCAGACAGGCAGCTGACAGCCAGAGCCGCCGGCTCCGTGCAGAAATTCCTGGATTTAATTGATGAAATGTCCGCCGCAGTGAACGATGACAGTATGAGTCTGTCAGAACAGGTAGTACACATTGTTGAAGCCTCCCGGTTAAAAGAGTTTCACGGTAAGGAAAATTCCGAACGGGCACAGGCTAAAGTGGAAAACCTGGAAGAGCTGGTTAATGCCGCCAAACGCTTTGATGATGAAGGTGATCCGTTACTTGAAGCGGTTAAGGACAGTTTTGACTTAAGTCAGGCCGATGGACTGCTGCAAGAGTCTGGTTCAATGTCACCGCTGGCGGAATTTCTGGCTCATGCTGCCCTTGAAGCCGGAGAGGGACAGGCGGAAGAATGGGAAGACTGCGTACAGTTAATGAGTCTGCACAGCGCCAAGGGACTGGAATTTGAGCTGGTGTTTTTATGCGGTATGGAACAGGGTCTGTTCCCCCATAAAAATGCCCTGCAGGATTTTACCGGCGGCCGCCTGGAAGAAGAGCGCAGGCTTTGCTATGTAGGCATTACCCGTGCCCGTCAGCAGCTGCATCTGACCCATGCTGAAAGCCGCACCATTTACGGCAGAAGTGAACTGGCCTACCCATCCCAGTTCCTGACTGAAATCCCGGCGTCATTAATCAGCCAGGTTAGAGCCGTAAACCAGAGCCAGTCTTTTACCGCTGCCCGGAATAACTACAGCAGCCGGAGTGAAGAAAATGAAGAGGGCATCAGTATAGGCCAAAGAGTCACCCATAAAAAATTTGGTGAAGGCACGGTTATAGAAATAGAAGGCACGGGTGCAAGAGCCAGAGTACAGGTCAATTTTGACTATGAAGGCACCCGCTGGCTAATGCTGAATATTGCAAAATTAGTATAAATCATAAAACCCAAAACCTCTGCCCACATATCCCCTCTCCCTCCGGGAGAGGGCCAGGGTGAGGGCAAACCAGAATTAAAATAATAGAAAACATATAAAATGCAAAAAACAAGGAACAACCCCAGGAGCAATAAACAATGAAAAGACGCGATTTTATTAAAGGCGCAGGTGCCGGTTCCGTAGCCGCCGCCGGCATGGTCAGCGGCATTAAAACAGCATCAGCGGCTAAAACCATTAAATGGAAAATGGTCACTTCCTGGCCAAAAAACTTCCCCGGCCTGGGCACCGGCGCCAATTTCCTGGCCAGAACCATTAATGAAATGAGCGGCGGCCGGCTTAAAGTTAAAGTGTATGGCGCCAATGAAATTGTTCCGGCTCTGGAAGTATTTGATGCGGTCTCCCGTGGTACCGCCCAGATGGGGCACAGCGGCGCCTATTACTGGAAGGGCAAGCATCCTGCCACCCAGTTTTTTACTTCCGTACCCTTCGGCCTGACCGCTCAGGAAATGAATGCCTGGCTGTATTACGGCGGCGGTATGCAGCTATGGGAAGAACTTTACGATCAGTTTAACCTGATCCCCAATGCGGCGGGCAATACCGGAGTGCAGATGGGCGGCTGGTTTAATAAGGAAATTAACAGTATAGCGGATCTGAACGGCCTGAAAATGCGTATCCCCGGTATGGGCGGTGAAGTTCTTAAACGTGCCGGCGGAACCCCGGTTACCCTGCCCGGCGGTGAAATATACACCTCTATGCAGTCCGGTGCCATTGATGCCACTGAATGGGTCGGCCCTTATAATGATATGGCTTTTGGCCTCTATAAGGTGGCTAAATTCTATTATTACCCAGGCTGGCATGAGCCGGGTTCCACCATGGAAGCTATGATTAACAAAGATGCTTTTAATAAACTGCCCAAAGACCTGCAGGTTATTGTCCGTGCCGCCTGTAAGGTGGCCAACCAGGATATGCTGGCCGACTACACCGCCAGAAACAATCAGGCTCTGCAGACATTGATCAACAAGCACAAAGTGGAGATGCGCCAGTATCCTGATGATGTCATTAAAAAGCTTAATGACCTGTCACAGGCGGTCATTGCCGATGTCGGCAAACATGACAAACTGTCCGGTAAAATTTATAAATCTTTTACTGACTTCAGAAAAAATGTCATACAATGGAGCGCCGTTAGTGAGCAGGCTTATATGAAAGCCAGAGAAAACAGTTAAAACAGAACAGCATCAGGGCATACAGGGAGTTATGTCCTGTTGTATTCAGCAAAAAAACAGAAATTTTTTCTAAAAAAGCAGTATTTTTTAAAAAAAATATGTATAATCTGCACTCCCATCTATACACAGATATGCCCAGGTGGTGAAATTGGTAGACACGCTAGCTTCAGGTGCTAGTGATCGCAAGGTCGTGGAGGTTCAAGTCCTCTCCTGGGCACCATACACAGCAAGGGTTTCATGGATCGAGGCTCAGGCAATATCACCCATAATAGTTATCTGCTAGCCAATACGCTAACCGATTTGATTGATTTCGGTAGTTTTAGCTCTGGCTTTTAATTATATACAAAGAAACATAAATGTATGTTTACGGTAATTTTGTTTTTTCTGTTAAATAATCCTGCATTGTCTATACTTTAAAAGTGCAAACAATATAGATACTGTATTAATTACCAATGACGTTACCACAAACCTCCCCCACTTCACTTACCATAAAATACATGCTGTTTATCTCTGGTATTGTTTTTCTGGTGTCCTATTTATCTTTTGTAGTGCTTAAAAATTATATGCAGGAACAATATGTCTCTATGCAGATAAATAATATTCAGGTTAAGGCCGATCGCTTTAAACAGTTTTTAAGAAATAATGAGTTAATAGCGAGGCTGAGCGGTGATGAATTCTGCCTGCTGATATATGGGAATATTGATGAATTTGAAATAAACAACCTGACAAAGCGTTTGAAAAATGAGTGTATACAGGAAATTGTTCTTGACGGGAAAACTTTCAATCTGGACATGACTCTGGGTATAGCAATGTTTCCAGATAATGGTACCAGCTATGGTGAGTTAATTAGCTGTGCTGATCAGAAAATGTATGCGGAAAAAAACTTAAAAAAAAATGAGAATTTAATATGAATAATGATACCAATGTAACCTGGCATGAGCACAGAGTCTCACGTGATATGCATGAACAGAAAAACAACCATAAAGGTTGTGTTATCTGGTTTACCGGTTTAAGCGGTTCGGGTAAAAGTACCATTGCCAATACCCTGGATCACAAACTGTTTCAGTCCGGTATTAGTACCGTAGTACTGGATGGTGATAATGTCCGCCATGGACTGAATGCCGGTCCTGGTATGCTCAGGGATACGCATGGTGATGAATTTGCGCAGCGTTTCGGTCTGGGTTTTTCTGCCATTGACCGGGAAGAAAATATTCGCCGTATTGGTTCGGTAGCGGGAATTTTTGCCCAGACGGGTATTATGGCCCTGACAGCATTTATCAGTCCTTACCGGCTGGATCGTGATCGAGTACGCAATAGTTTAAACGAGGGTGAGTTTATAGAGATTTTTGTCGATACGCCTATTGAAGTTTGTGAACAGCGGGATCCCAAGGGGCTTTATAAAAAAGCCCGCGCAGGAGAAATCAAAGGTTTTACCGGTATTGATGATCCTTATGAAGCACCTGAGAATCCGGAACTGGTTCTTTTAGCTGCAGAGAAAACCCCTGATGAACTGGCTGATGAAGTCATTGAATTTTTAAAAAGTAATAATTTTATCACTAACTCTGAAAGCTGAATGCAAAAATTTATTGAGGCACAGGAAGTTGTCTATCAGCAGGTATTATCAGAATTAGAAGCAGGACGGAAAGTGTCCCACTGGATGTGGTTTATTTTTCCTCAGATACAGGGATTGGGGCGTAGCAGCACCGCACAGTATTATGCGATTAAGGATACTGAACAGGCGCAGGCTTACCTTAAGCATCCAGTATTAGGTGCCCGGTTAAGAGAGTGTGCTGAAATATTACTACGCCTGAAAGGTAAAACGGCAATAGATATTTTTGGTGATATTGATGCTGTAAAACTAAGGTCGAGTATGACTCTGTTCAGCGTGGTTGCCGGGCAGGATTCTGTTTTTGCTAAGGTATTAAAAAAATACTTTAATGCTGAACCGGATGCCTTAACACTGCAAATACTCAATGAACAGCAGGGATGAATGTTTATTTAAGGTGTTTATTTATGCCTTCTGAGAAACGAGTTTCTGGTACAAATTCACCAGAGCTAAAACCAGTGCACCGGCAATTAAGCCCAGCACCATATTAAAAAACAGCCCGGTGACGGGAATAATAATAGTACCAATGGTGGGCAGGGTAGCCAGCCATTGTTCCAGGTGATGTTCCTGGGTCAGCAGATAAGGCAGGCCATGGGCCAGGATACCGCCGCCCACCAGGAACATGGCGGCTGTTCCGACAATGGACAGGGTTTTCATTAACTGCGGGGCAAAGGCCAGAAGTGCACGGCCCAGCAGATGTTTTATGCGGTCTGTAAAGCTTTTGGCAGGGTCTTTGACCAGGTAAAATCCGGCATCATCCAGTTTTACAATACCGGCCACCAGGCCGTAAACACCGGCGGTCATTACAATGGCAATAGCTGTAACCACAGTGACCTGGGTAATGAAAACAGACTCCTTCACTGTCCCCAGGGCAATTACTACAATTTCTGCAGATAAAATAAAGTCGGTGCGTATGGCGCCTTTAATCTTATTTTTTTCATAGGCCATAAGATCTATGTCAGGATTGTGCAGGGCATTAATAACGGATTTCTTTTGTGCTCTGGCAGAGGGCAGTAAGCTGTGCAGGATTTTCTCGCTGCCTTCATAGCACAGGTATAATCCGCCCAACATTAATAAGGGTGTGATGAGCCAGGGAATAAATGCGCTGATCAGCAGGGCAGCCGGTACCAGGATCAGTTTGTTTTTAAACGAACCTTTGGCTACGGCCCAGACTACAGGCAGCTCACGTTCAGCCCGTATCCCGGAAACCTGCTGGGCATTCAGGGCCAGATCATCACCCAGCACCCCGGCGGTTTTCTTTGCCGCTATTTTGGACATCAGGGCAATATCATCCAGAACCGTGGCAATATCGTCTAACAGGGCTAAAAGACTGGAACCCGCCATGTTTCACTCCTTAATTATAAGAGCTATATTTGATCACAGTCGCGGGCGAATTTCAATGGCCGCAGTTTGGATGCGGTACTATTCAGGTGACAGGGTATCCATCAGGTCAATTAAAAATTCAGCTTCTTCCCTGTCCATGGCCTGCCATTTTTCAATTTCCAGACTCTGGAGGATTTTTTGGGTTTTGGGATCCTCATTCATGGATAATAACACCTGTTGTAAGTTTTCCTGATTCGGGAAATCAGGGCCGGCCAGTAATGCATGGTGCAGCACATGGATTTTACTGGTGATCAGGCTGTGCAGCTGTTTTTTGACCAGATTGGAAAACTCATTATAGGCATCGGCCAGCAGAAAGCCGATATCGGCCTGACCGTTAATAACATTTTTAGCTACGGTAATAAAATTTTGACAGTGAATGGTTTCAATGTCTTTGGGGGTAATATCGGCTGGTTCCAGCATAATCATACCGATGGTATTAACATCCGGCACATCGGTCATAGCGACTTTAATGCCAGGTGACAGATCTTCAATGGTTTTTACCTGACTGTTGACACTGCTGACGATAATGGTTTCATCCTGGGTGCCGACGGGCTGTACCAGGGGGTTAAAATTTTTTTCCCGCACCAGCCGGGCAATGTCGCAGGGATTGGCGTAAATCAGGTCGATGCGGTTCTGGTCAATGGCGTCTGACAGCTCAATAAAATCGTTAACCAGATCAATATGAATCGGCGTATCGATTTTTTTCTGCAGCCAGGTATTAAAAATATACCAGCCGGATATCAGTTCGGGCTTAAAATCCGGGCTGATCGTCATATTAAAGGGCATGATGCGATCCTCAACAGGTGAAGCGGCTTAAAACAAAGTGGGGTACAGTTCCATACATTCTGCTACTTTTTTTACCGACGGTTTTCGGCGTACCGAGGTATAGCTGACAATTTCGCCATTGCGTCTATTCGGGATCACCGTGGCATAAACCCAGTAAAAACCACCGTCTTTTCTCAGATTTTTGACATAACCATGCCACTTTTCCTTTTTCTGTATGGTTTTCCACAGGCCGGCAAAGGCCGCCGGCGGCATAAAGGGGTGCCGGAGTATATAATGGGGTTGGCCAATCAGTTCCTGCTCTGTAAAACCGGACATTAATACAAAGGACTTGTTAACGTGGGTAATTACCCCGTCCAGATCAGTGCGTGAAACAATCAGACAACCGTCGGGAAACTGAGTTTCAATGTCGGTATAAAGTACCTTGCGTGATGTTCCGTCAAAAAATGTCAGTTCAGTTTCCTGATAATTATCACTGGCCAGATCTTCGGGTTTCATGTTTTGCATAGCAGCTACCTTTTATCAGGCGGTCATTAAAGTAATTTGGAAATGCTTTCCGCGGCACGTTTTACATCCAGAAAAATCAGTCCGAGTTTGGCTTTAGGTGTGGCTAATACTGTGACCACCGCTTCTTCACCAGCGTGAGTCATTAATACAAAACCTTCCCGGCCCTTGATCAGCACCTGCTCCAGTTCACCGCGGGCCAGCTCCTGGGAGGTTCGATCGCCCAGGGACAGCATGGCGGCACTCATGGCGCCGACCCGGTCTTCGTCCATGGACTGGGGCAGTACGGCTGCAATCATCAGGCCGTCGGTAGAAATTACTGCCGAAGCTTCGATATCTGCAGAGGTTCCGTTTAACTCGTTCAAAATTGAAGAGAGCATATCTTCTCTCATAGTCTTATCCTCATATTACGATGATGTGTCAGATTAAAAATTCAGGCCGCATTAGCATCGGCTTTGTGCTTCTGGCGGTAATAGCGTTTATGTAGGATCCACACCAGATCCACAAAATTCTGCTGTTCAAAACGGGGTGCGCCGGAGATCACTAAATTAAACCTCAGCTCACCTATGTATAAGGGCCAGAAGCCAATGCGGCTGTATCCGGCCGCGTCTACCAGTGCAAATGCACTGCTGTTGATGTTTAAATTATTACTGACAATACCCTCATGGCGTGTATAAAGCGCAGAAAGGTCAGCACCCAGTGCTGCCAGTTCCTCCGATGCCTCATGGGTAAAGCCGGAACCTGCCAGGAAAAAGCCTTCATCATCGGCCAGCAGGGTCTTATACTCACTGGATAAGGCCGCCAGTAAATCCGGCAATGACTCGTCAAAATTACCCTGAGGTGCGCTTCTGGGGGCAGAGAAACCCTGCAGCCATTTGAGCTGCTGAATGTGGTACAGTAATGATTCCTGAATATTGCTGTCCGGCAGCAGACTGTTTATGGTATCGGCATCAAAATGTTGGCTTTCCTCAAAGGTCATTAACTGCTGCAGAAACTGCCGGGCAGGTTCCGGAGCGGTTGCTGAGATACAATGCCAGGCACCGGCAGGTGACGGCAGCAGGTATTTATCCTGATATTGAATGGTCATGCGCTATACTCCAGTCCGGGGTCAATGGTAAATAACAGGGCCTGTACCAGGTGGGACATATCATTAAAATCCCTGGCATCCACTTCAAAAATGGCGCTTTTAATACCCAGTTCCCGAAGCTTTCTGTGGTAATGATCCATCCTCAGCAGTGGGACAATATCTGTCTGAGTAATGCCGATGGCAACGGCAGTGTCCGCAATATAGTTTTTAAAGGCATTGAGAAAAAATGTCATGTCATTTAATGGATCCTTACGAGTGTTATCCAGCAGTAAAATCAGTCCCAGGCCATTGCGGGTGAGTACCTCCCACATAAAATCAAATCGTTCCTGTCCCGGTGTGCCGTACAAGTGAATTTTTTCTGCTCCATCCAGCACCATAGTGCCGTAATCCATGGCCACAGTGGTTTTGGACTTGCGCATCCGGGTCATATCAGAGGCGCTCTGGTTGGTACACACCGGAGCCTCATCACTTAAGGTGTCAATGGCCGTGGTTTTACCCGAACCCACCGGCCCGGCAAAGATTATTTTATAGTCATTCATGTTTATGCTCGGTCTCTGATCCTATGCAATATCATTAATGGAGGATTTTTCTGAAAAACGTTTCAGCCTGCCCAGTAGTTTGGACAAAATAGATTTGTTTTCAGGCTCTGCGCCTGGTTCCGGTGCAAAGGTATGGTCAATTTGTCGACGTGATACATTGGCCAGGCCAATGGCCTTACAGGCACTGTAAAAGGCAAATACATAACGCTGTTCAATCCCCAGTAAACGGGCGGCATCGGCCAGTGGATAAGGATGATCATAAAGCAGGGCGGCAATGCGCAGGGCATGGGGTACGGATGCCAGTCGGGTCAGGTTTGGCCATTCCATCAGAAAAACCGGTTTTAAAATTTCAGTGCCCACTGGAATCCGTCCCCGCGATGACCACAGACTGATCAGCCACATAAAAGACTCCATGCTCCAGTTTTGTTTCTCCAGAGACTTTTTCATGGTTTTATTTTTATTGGACTGAATAATCTTGTGCAGTTCATTTCTGAAACTGTTTGGTCTGGAAGTAAAACGGGGTTTGTTATCCAGGCTGAGCAGGCACAGGGGGCGGATAATGCCTGGTCCTACCGTGCTGTACACGATCTGTTCTGCATAATCAAAATAAAATTCGTGGTTGTGTATATTCACCTGGATGATCTGTCCGCTCTGTCTGGACTGCTTGCTGGCCTGTTCAACAACCGCCTGCAGACAGTTAACCGGAGAATAAAAAACTGTTTTTAACTGCTGTGGATCATCTACATCAATGTCAGCCTGTTCGCCGACAAAATATTCTTCATTTTCTACTTTTAACAATTTACCGGCATTGGCTGCAGAAGCGGGCATATTTTCCTTAATGGGAATAACTTTGGCTTTTTTTACTTCCTTTGCGGCTGATTTTTTTTCGGAGGATGCTGCAGGTGTTTGAAGCTTTACTTCGGCAGTGGTTTTGCGGGTAACCACTTTATAGTCAGCGGGGACTGGATGAGGTTCAGGCTGTTCCTGCATAGAACTAAGTACCGGGATCTGGAAGAAACGGCTGAAGATCTGGTGCAGGGACTGTGCAAGCGATGTTCGTTTAACAGGTTTACGGATAAAAAACTCAGTATCCAGCCGGCATTTATAGGTGCTCAGGGATAGTACCAGGATAATCATGGTCGGATGTTTTGACAGCAGAGTCTGGTATCTTTCCTCAATATTATACGCATCCATATCCACCAGGCAGATCTGTGCCTGGCTCAAGTCATCCGTCAGAACATAGTCCATGTTATGGATCTGTTTGAAAAATATCTCATACGCTGAACGTGATCGCTGGTCGATCCCCAGTAACGAGATGTAAATCGTTTTTGTTGTCACAAGTCCCCACCCCTGAATACTTTGTTAAACCTAAATAAATCAGTTGAACCTACTGCGAATGTCCATAGCACTGAATCTACAAGGCTTTCTAGAACATTTTGACTTCACCCGTAGGGTGACTACGAATAAAGCCAAAATAACCTGTAAATCCTTGTATCTCCAGCACTCTGATCATTCTCGCTACGGTTCAACTGATTTATTTAGGTTAAAAGTTTGTTAGAAATTGTTAATTGAATGTCTGTTTGGCTTTACTCCACAGTTCAGCAGTCGATAGTTGAGCAGTAAATGCCTGATCAGCAAATTGCTGATAGGCCTGATTAAATTCATGCTCCATATTTAACACCTGGTAAAGCTCAATCAGCTTGCGTGTTAAGACTTTATTATCAGGCTGCTGTTTTAAATGTTCTGTCATGTACTCCAGTGCCGCATCAAACTGACTGTTTTCAATATAGGAATCTGCAGTGGCTACAATATCCTCACTGTCGATGTTGCTGTCCATGTTCGTTACAAAGTCAGTCAGCAGGTCACCATAAGTATTTTTAAACAGGCAGTCCTGGGGTAAAAAGGTATCGGTGTTGCCGAGTTTCTTACTTAAAGCCTGTTCAAGAAAAGTGCTCTGACTGGTATTCAGAATGTTTTTAGTGTGCTCATATAAACGCTGGCGCAGAGCATGTCCGGAATCTTCCAGAACAATAAACAGGTCGCACAGGGCTGCAAATAATCGGGACAGGTGCTTGCGGTACAGAAAAAACTCTATGCGCTGCAGATGGCAGATTAAATCACTCGGCTGCTGCTTAAGCCGGTACTCAAAAAAAGAGGCCATGGACTCCGGCAGAAATTCTGCTTTCATGGAGATCCTGTGTTTTAATCCCCTGTTTACATGTGTAAAATAAAAAGCCGGCTCAAAATCCGGGGGGGTATTGTCTGGCTGGATAGTGGCTGGTTCCATGGCAGCAAGCTTCTCAATTTAATATCTCTAACTGTGAATAAAGTCTAAAATTTATAACCTGTCTGTAGGATTTAGGAAAAAAAGTGCAAAAATGTGAACCGGGTTTATAAATTATTTCCCTGCTCTTAAAATCTTTTATTCCTTCCTGAGAAGTAAAATTTCGACAAAGCACCAAAAAGCTTTATAATTCAAACAAATTATTTTTCCTGTAATTTTCCTGTAGAACTGAGGTTTCTCTTGTCAGCACTGGATCACTTTTATGTCCCTACCCTGAATACGGTATGGAATGTTATGGTCAAATACGATATTGATCCCCAGCCTATATTTGAAAATTTTGGTCTGCAGGAAGCGGATCTTCAGGATAGCAATAAACGCTGCCATGCTTATATAGAAATTGCCTTATGGCATCATGCTCAAAATATCATTAAGGAACCCTGTCTGGGCCTGAGTGCCGGTCGTGATACCTGGCATCCCTCGCAAATGGGTACACTGGGCTATGCCTGGCTGGCCAGTTCTTCCCTGGAGCGGGCTTTCCACCGCCTGACCCGTTTTCACCATATTGTGACTAATGCCTATGAAATAGAAACCAGAAAAACGGACTCGCTATATACTGTGTCGGTACTGTACTCCAGTCATAACCCGGCGTTTCAGGTGCGTTCCGAATCCATTATGGCCACTCTGTTATGCATGAGCCGAATGAATTTTGGCCATTCTCTGTTGGTACAGTCTGTGAGCTTTGTTCATTCAGAACCCCAGCAGATGCAGAAATACCTGGATGTGTTTGGCTGTAAGCCGGTATTTGATGCACCTGAAGACAGTATTTCCTTTGCTATTGAGGATGTTACCCGGCGGCTTCCGGCAGCCGATCATCTGTTTGCAGAAATGATGGATCAGTCTATTATCCAGGCATTGAACAAGTTACAGCCAGACAATATTGTTTCCCAGGTTAAGGCGGTAATTATTGAGCAGCTATCCTGCGGCAAGGTGACTGAAGAAGACATTGCCGGGCAGTTGAATATGAGTAAGCGTAAATTGCAGTTAAAACTGGCCGAGGAGAATGTGCGTTTCAAGGGGCTGCTGGATGATATTCGTTCCGATATGGCCAAAGATTATTTGAGAGGCAATAATCACTGCCTGAGTGAGATTGCTTTCTTACTGGGTTTTTCAGAAGTCAGTTCATTTTCCAGGGCCTTTAAGCGCTGGTCAGGGGTATCACCCGGGCAGTATCAGAAAAGAGAGCTGGAAAAAAGGGCATAAAAAAAAGCCTTTAACAGGCTTTAATAGAGTAAGGTGGGGTAAATAAACTACTCATATTGAAGACGCGGAATTTCAATATGTACAGGGAATCGTGCGTAATTTTTTAACCCCCCTAAAGTTGTGTGCTTGTGTCGTTCTTATTATTATTTTTTTCTTCTTCTTGTTGAGTACAAGTATAGATTCTTTTGCTAGAGAGTCATTGACGTTTTACGCAAACCTGATGACATTTTGTGCAAAAATAAAATTATTCGCCTGACACGGCTTCTTTGGTAGCTTCCCAGGCCTTTTCTGAACCTTCTTTAGTGGCTTCCCACACTTCGCCAGTGGTTTCTTTGGTTGCATGCCATGCTTTTGATGAACCGCTTCTGGTGGCATCCCAGGCTTTGGAAGACATTTCTGTTGTTGCTTCCCAGACTTCTTTAGAGGTATGTTTTGTGGCCTGCCAGGTTTTATCTGAAGTTTCCACAACACTGTCCTCTACCTTATCCCAGGTACTTTCTTCAGTCTGATCGGCCTGTACCTTATTTTGTTCAGCCGCCTGTTCTGAAGAAGCAGGTACTGGCTGCTCCTGAACAGCAGAATCTGCGGCAGGTAAAAAAACCGGGCTTAAAAATAAAACAGCAAAAATAAATGTTTTTTTCATGATCCGATTCATCCTTTTTGTAGTAACAGCTGGAAAAGACCCCTTACATTATCTCAGAACCGGTTTTGAAAAAACGGAAATATCAGACAGTTTTATTTAATAACATGAATATCTTCAGCCTGTGGGCCCTTATCACCCTGGGTTACCAGAAAGTCTACACTCTGACCTTCATGCAGAGAGCGGTAACCGCTGCCCTTGATAGAGCGGAAATGGACAAAAATATCGCCGCCGGAAGAGCGGGTAATAAAACCATAGCCCTTATTGGTGTCAAACCATTTGACCGTGCCGGTTTCACGATCACCGGCCATTTTTGGAGCCGCAGCGGGACTGCTGGCTTTTATAGTGGGCTTTTGAGCAGAGCGGGTTTTACGTGGCGCATTCTGTGTGCTTAAAGACAGTGCCAGCAGGATAATAATACCGGCAATAAGTGCGACGATAAGATGATTAATAAATGCACCACCAATGGCCATTTGATCCAGGGCCAGTCCGGCCAGTGCTGCCAGCAGTGCTGAGATAATAATGAAGATTATATTTTTTATATTAAACATGGATAACTCTTGTCTATGGTTAGTAATGTAATATTTAGTAATGTAATTTAGTTGTGTAATAAAGCTGCTATCAGTAATGATATTGTAGGTATATTTTAGTGCCAGTATATGACTGACTAACTCTTCATTATCCAGAGTTCAGCAGTATTTATCAAGTGGGGGAATTGCTTAAAGGATCTGGCCGGTAGTATAAAACCACTGCCCGGCCATTTTTTCAAATTGCGAACGTTCTTCCAGGCGGGAGGCCTTGCCGTTTATCTTGTAACGGGCAATAAAATGCACTTCTCCGCTGTCATCCTGCATCAGCCCCTTATGAGTATCTTTAATTATAAGACCAGTCCACTGCTGGCTGGAATCTGACAGGTCAATTGTTTGTGGACGGTATTGTGGGTGCCAGGTGTTTAACAGGTACTGGCTATAACCCAGCACATAAGCGGTATAGCGTGAACGCATTAACTGTTCAGCGGTTTGAGGAACAGAAGGATTCTTATTATCTGCAGCTTCCAGAAAGCGGCCGCAGCATTGACCATAACTCAGGCCGGACTGGCAGGGACAGTCTGACCGGTCAGTAAAGGCCTGAGCAGACTTTTTTGCCATCAGGGCAGAACGGATTCATTATTAAACAGGGAATTAATAGTTTCCCGTTCCCTGACCAGGTAATGTTTGTCCTGATCCACCATCACTTCTGCCGCCCGGGGCCGGGAATTGTAATTGGAGCTCATGGTAAAACCATAGGCACCGGCTGAGCGGACAGCTAGTAAATCATTGGATTTAATGGCCAGCTCACGGTCTTTACCCAGAAAATCTCCGGTTTCACAGACCGGACCGACAATATCATAAATCCGCTCTGGTACGCTGTCCTCAGGCTTAATAACCGGGATTATGGCCTGCCAGGACTGGTATAAAGCAGGACGCATTAAATCGTTCATAGCAGCATCGACAATGGCAAAGTTTTTACCTTCGGGATCATCAGCCAGTTTTAGAAATTCCACCCGTGTCAGCAGAATACCGGCATTACCGGCAATAGCCCGTCCGGGTTCCAGTATCAGCTTGAGTCTGCGTCCGGATAGTACCTTTTTAATCGCCTGGGCATACTCAGAGGGAGAAGGTGGGGTTTCATCATTATAAGGAATGCCCAGGCCGCCGCCCAGATCCAGATGATGCAGCTTAATACCTTTTTTGCGCAGCTCATCCACCAGCAGCAGTACCCGGTTCAGAGCATCAATAAAGGGCTCAATTTCCAGCAGCTGGGAGCCGATATGACAGTCGACACCGACAATTTCCAGATGTTTATGCTGAGCAATATGCTGATAAACGCTCAGGGCTTTTTCAATAGGAATACCGAATTTGTTGGATTTCAGGCCGGTGGAAATATAGGGGTGAGTTCTGGCATCCACATCAGGGTTGACGCGCACGGATACCGGTGCCGTCACACCCATATCCTGTGCTACCTCATTAATACGTTCAATTTCAGCTTCAGATTCCAGGTTAAAACAGTAAATACCCACTTCCAGGGCACGCTGAATTTCATCTGTGCGTTTACCAACACCGGAAAAGACTATTTTATCCGGGCTGCCACCGGCGGCCAGGACCCTTTCCAGTTCACCGACCGAGACAATATCAAAACCGCTGCCCATTCGTGCCAGCAGATTGAGCACACCCAGGTTGGAATTGGCTTTTACCGCATAGCATATCAGATGATCCCGATCGGACAGGGCAGTATCAAATGCCTGCCAGTGACGTTCCAGGGTGGCGCGGGAATAAATATAAAGCGGGGTGCCGTAACGCTGAGCCAGTGAGGCGACATCATTATCTTCGGCCATCAGGCGGCCTTTGTGGTAGTTAAAATAATCCATGCTGATTCTTTATTTAAGCGCGTGGTTGCCGGAAGTATATGAGGAGGATTTTTCATCCGGCAGGTATAAAGGGCCTTTCTGACCGCAGGCACTCAGCATACTGCCAATACCCAGAATAGCAATAACCAGATAAAGTACCAGCTCTGCACGACACCATTTCATAAGAATACCTGTTATTAATGTTTGAAATTGCGCATTATACCGTAAATCGATTTAAGTGAATATGAGGTTTTAGGGATAATCAGGGTGGGAGCATACTTTTAATGATTCTCATCAAGAAGCAAGGTCAATGGAAACTCAGAGGTTATAAATTTCAAATTGAACATATTTTAACCAAAGTATGATCCGGCCCTGTAGGGATAATAGAGTGGGTGATATATAATGACTGTCATTGAACGTTAAAAATATAATAAAAAAATAGACTGTGAAATTAAAATCCTATATTTTCCGCTGGGTGACTCTGGCGACACTGCTGCCGGCAACGGCTCTGGGACTGTTTGCCACTTATTATGTGCAGAATCTGTATCATGGAGATGCGGCCAGGGATATTCTGCGCTCTCTGGAAAATATTTCCTCAGAAATTACCCGCAGTCTGCAGACGGAGCAGAAACTGATTTTAAAGCTGACAGAATCCAGGCCGGTGCAGCAGTTTCTGCCGGTGCTTCAGGCTGCGGCCAGAGGCCAGCGCCATCCTCAGTATGCTGACAGACTTAAAATATTAAGTGAGTTTCTGCAGCAATATCAGTCGGTTATTTCTCTGTTTGATACCTTCAGGGTGCTGGATATCCGTGGTAATACGCTGTTAAAAGTCCGCTCCGGCCATGAAAGTATTACCCGCTATGAAGGTTTTGATCCCTATCCCATTATGGACAGGGAAATTATTCTGCCTGAGCATATCAGGTACCTGGCAGAATTACCGGAAAACAATGTCAGCTTTATCGAACTGCCGCAGACTCGTGATGAAATGGGAACGGAAAATAATCTCGTTATCCCTGATGGTATTGTGCCCCTTATCTATAAAGGTGAGCGGGTGGGCTATCTGGCCGTGACGATCAGCGGCTCTAATATCGATCAACTGCTGGAACTGGCGGCCCGGCTGTATAACGGTAAGTTGCTGATTGCCGAAATTGATGAAGAAAATGGGGTGCGCAATGGTCAGATCCTGTATGACGATAAAACCCTGCTGCGCTTTGCCCATTTAAAGTCCACCATTGAAAATATCCAGATGATTGAAGATGGGCGGCTGTGGAATGCGTTTCTGGAATCGCCCTTTGGCTCAGTGGCGTCTGGCAATGGTCGCTCTCATTACTATTATATCGAGTATTTTCCCTATCCGGATTCCCTGACCTCCTGGCTCATTGCCAGTGAGGTTAATGATGAAGCCTATACCAAACCCTTTGAACGCATTCGTGTCGGGATCTGGGTGCTGGCCAGTATAGCGGCTTTTAGTAGCCTGTTTCTGGCGCACTTTGCTTCCAGGGCGATTTCCACACCGATTATGCACCTGGCTAAAAACCTTAAACTTTATGCAGACGGCAGTCGGCCTGAACCGGTGAAAAGTGATATTGATGAGATGCAGCAGTTGTCTGCATCCTTTATCTATATGGCAGAAAAACTGGAACAGGAGCAGCAGGAGCGGATCAGGGCGGAAAACATGATGGTGCAAAATGCCAAACTGGCCAGTCTGGGACAGATGGCCGCCGGTATTGGTCATGAAATCAATAATCCGCTGAACAATATCCGTTCTCTGTCCCGTTTAATCAAACGGGATCTGGAAAAATGCACCTGGGACGGCGATGAGCAGCGTCAGTCTGCACGATACCTGAAAAACATGCTGGAGGATATCAGCTCTCTGGATGAAGAAGTGGTTCGGGCTTCAGAAATTGTTCAGGGAGTACTGAGTTTTGCCCGGCAGATCCCGGATAAAGAATTTACCCGCATTAATATGACAGACCTGCTGAAAAATACGGAGGGGCTGATCCGCCAGGAAGCAAAACGTGCCCAGGTTGAATTACAGGGTATGGATACTGTTGAGCGTGGGGGATCTGTTATGATTATGGGCGATCAGGGTAAATTACAGCAGGCTCTGGTGAATATTTTACTCAATGCTATTCAGGCCTGTGCAGATGCACAATGTACTCAACGCAGTATTGAACTGAGTCTGCAGCATGATGATGATGATGTGATGATAATAAGCATTCGGGACCATGGCCCCGGTATTGATGCAGAGGTTATGGATCAGATTTTTGATCCCTTCTTTACCACCAAGAGTGTCGGTAAGGGTACTGGCCTGGGTCTGTCCATTGCACTGGGTATTATTCAGAACCATAAAGGTGAACTGAATATTGAAAATGCCGAAGACGGCGGTGCCCTGGTAAGAATAACATTACCGGTTATCCACTAAACCTGTAGCATTAAGTATGTACTATTGAGTATGTAAATAAAAAGTATGAAACAGAAACTAATACTGATTGACGATGAGCCCAAGGCTGGCCGCCTGATGGAGCGTTACCTGGAAGACAGTTATGACTGCCGTATTTTCCAGGATCCGCTTGCAGCCATGGACTATTTTAATGCCCATGGGGCGGATCTGGTGATCACCGATATGCAGATGCCGAACCTGACCGGTTCTGAGGTGCTGGCACAGATCCGGGCTGTGGACAAACAGATCCCGGTGATTGTGATCACTGCTTATTCTACTGTGGATAATGCTATTGAAGTACTGCGTCTGGGCGCTACGGATTTTATTAAAAAGCCCTTTGATATTGAAGAGCTGAAAATCACTATCGACAAGGCTCTGAATGTTTCCCGGATTAAGGCTGAAAACTACCGTCTGAAACAGCGCCTGAAAGCCCGTGAGGATCAGGACGACCGCTACCGGATGATTGGTACCGGCGGTAATATGCAGAAAGTGTACGATATTATCGATAAAATTGCGGATATTCGCTGTAATGTCATTATTGAAGGGGAATCGGGTACCGGTAAGGAACTGGTGGCCCGTGCCATTCACTTTCAGAGCCAGTCGTCAGATAAACCGTTTATCGTTATTGACTGTGGTGCGCTGACCGACAGCTTACTGCAAAGTGAATTATTCGGTTATGAAAAAGGTGCCTTTACCGGTGCTAACAGGCAGAAAAAAGGTCTGCTGGAAACCGCCTCCGGAGGTACTTTGTTTCTGGATGAAATCTGCAATATTTCTGACAATATGCAGACCAAGCTGCTGCGGGTGGTGCAGGAGCAGCAGATCACCCGGGTGGGGGGTCTGGAAACCATAGATATTGACGTGCGCTTTGTGGTCGCCACTAACCAGCCCATGGATAAAATGGTGCAGGAAGGTAAATTTCGTCATGATCTGTATCATCGTCTGAACGTAATTAATATCCAGGTACCGCCGCTGCGTTCCCGTCTGGAGGATCTGCCCTTACTCACTGAAGCGCTGATTAAACGCTTTGCAAAAAAGTATCACCGAAATATAAAAGGCTTTGATAAAGCTTCCACTAAGCTTTTAACGAGCTACCACTGGCCGGGAAATGTGCGGGAGCTGAGTAATATTATTGAGCGGGCCGTGGCATTATCTGATAATGAAATACTGCATCTGGAAGCCATTCCCAATGCCGTGGATGCACCGGGACAGACTACAGGGGAACAGATTGATGCTGATCAGCCCACCCTGGCAGAGCTGGAAAAACGCTATATTTTAAAAATACTGGCGGCGAATAATGATAACCGGGAACAGACTGCGGCCATTTTAGGTATTAATAAATCAACCCTCTGGCGTAAGTTGAAAGAATACGATGAGTAAAAGTATTATGTTTGAAGAGGAATGCTAAATTATCGTGCAGCTTTCGCCGTTTTATATTGATACCTCAAGAGCTGGAGACCTGACCGCAAGGCAGTTTGAAATTGTTCGGCATCGTATTGCTCAGAGCTTTGGTGCCCGGGCCGAATATTCCCCACTGGTTTATATTATACTTATGGGCAGTTTATATGTTGCTATCCCGGAAGCCCAGCGGTTTTTCAGGTCTTACTGGTTGCTGATTGCGCTGTTATTTCTGGTGAGTTTACTGCGTGTCAGCATTGCCCAAAGGCTGTCTGCTGCAGGGGAAGATGAATATAAACCCTATTTAAATTTCTATTACGTGCTGACACTCCTGGGAGGCCTGTTGTGGGGTATCAGCATTGCCATGATGATCCATGTTAATCAACTGGGTGAGTTCAGTCATTTGCTGCTGGTTATCTGTGTTGCGACAACAGCGGGTGCCCAGGCCACCCTGGGTTCTTATTTCAGAGTGGTTGTGCAGTTTATTCTGCTGATATGGATACCCATAATGTCGGTTTATATTCTGCTGGGCGTGGAAGGAGTGTCAAATACTTATCTGTTCCTGTCTATGACGCTGTTTTTATTATCATTTGTGATCATGCAGTCACGGCGTATTTCTATGGATTTTCAAACCGGGGTGATCCAGCAGGTGCAGCTTGAACAACGCAGTGATGAGCTTTATCAGGCCATTCAGACCATTGAACAACAACAGAAAGAAGTCCGTCAGCACCGGGATCATCTGCAGGAACTTGTGGATGAAAAAACCGAAGATCTGAACCGTGCCAGGATCCGTGCTGAAGAAGCGGACAGGGCAAAAAGTGAATTTCTGGCTAATATGTCCCATGAATTAAGAACGCCGCTGCATTCGATTTTAAGTTTCAGCCAGTTTGGAATAGAACGCCTGGGTAAGGTGAATAATAAAAAAATCCGCAGTTACCTGGAAAAAATACATTATTCCGGAGAAATTCAGTTAAACCTGGTTAATGATCTGCTGGATCTGGCGCGTCTGGAATCCAATAGTCAGGAGCTGTTTTTTAAGCAGTATAACCTGTATCTCCTGATTAAAAGTGTGGTGTCAGAATTAAGCAGTCTGTATGAAAATAAAAATATCCGGGTTACTACTATTTCAGAGGAAAATGAACTGTATATTCAATGTGACAGTTCCAGAATCATGCAGTTGATCCGTAATTTACTGGGTAATGCTATTAAGTTCTCACCACAGGGATCGGAAATTACCATTATCTGTGAAAAAAACCATGACTCGATCAAAATGACCATTCAGGATCAGGGACCGGGTGTGCCCGATGGAGAAAAAGAACTGATTTTTGATAAGTTTAACCAGTCCAGCCGTACCCGTACCGGAGCAGGCGGTACCGGTCTGGGCCTGGCTATCTGTGCCCAGATTATAGAGGCTCACAAAGGCCGGATCTGGGTTGAAAATGCTGAGCCTCAGGGAGCTGCATTTAAGGTTTTACTGCCGCTAAAATCTTGAATGGCTAAAATAAAAGGCAGATTGCAATTTGCACAGTCAATTTGCAATCTGCCTTTTATTTTAGCGCACCTGTTTTATCTAATCTTATGTATCTTTTTGATATCTAATGTTTTTTGTTAATTGGCATAGTCGATGCATTATTAGTGCAATATTAGTAAGTATAAATAACAATGTACGATAAAAAGTACAACAAAAAACAACCAACAAAGGAAGGAATAAAAGATGCAACGTAGACATTTCCTGAAAAACACTATGGCAACAGGTGCTATTGCTCTGGCCGCTTCAAGTGGTCTGTTAGTCCCTGGCAGTGTGTTAGCTGCATGGAACAAGAAAGCATTTGATGCTAAAGACGTACAGTCTGCTTTAAAAGGGGCTATCGGTACTGAACTGACTGAAGCCAGTGACAAGATTAAGATTAAGGCACCTCAGATTGCAGAAAACGGTGCGGTTGTACCTATTACTATCAGCTCTACCTTAAGCAATGTTAAGTCTATTACCATTCTGTCTGAAAAGAACGGCACTCCACTGATTGCCAAGTTCAACCTGAAAGGTAAATCTGAAGCATTTATTTCCACTCGTATCAAGATGGGCAAAACTTCCAATATCATTGCAGTTTGCGAATCCGGCGGTAAATTCTACAGCGCCAGAAAAGAAGTTAAAGTCACAATTGGTGGTTGCGGCGGTTAATCAATAACCTCTAACACGATTTGATAATTGATATAACAAATATGTTAAGAGCAGGCCGGGCAGTCAGTTAACCGGATACTCTAAACCAATACGAACAGGAAAAGAATAATGGCTAAAAGCTCAATTAAAATTCGCGCAAAAGCGAAAAATGGCGTGGTTACAGTTAAAGCACTGATCAGTCATAAAATGGAAACCGGCTTACGTAAAGATAAAAAAACAGGTAAAGTAATTCCTGCTCATTTTATTGAAGAAGTCGTTTGTGAACACAATGGCGCACCAGTACTGGAAGCAGAATGGGGTGTTGCTATCTCCAAAAACCCATACCTGTCTTTCAAATTTAAAGGTGGTAAAGCGGGTGATACCGTTAAACTGTCCTGGAAAGACAATACTGGTAAGAGCGATTCACTGGAAACTAAAGTTAAGTAACTAAAGTTTCAGTAAAGAGATTTACCAACGAACGATAATCCCCCCCCATCATGAGTTGGTAATGCCGGGCGCAACAGGATAAAACCTGCGGCGCCTTTTTTATAGCTTTTCCAGATTATGCCAGCGCTCTTCGGCTGCCTTTAATAATTCTGCTTTTTCTGTATCTCCATCCTGCGCCAGTTTTTCAGCTTCTTCCTTCCAGCTTAACGGGGTTTCGATATCCAGTACATGTTCTTCAATCAGTTGAAACAGTTCTTCTTCGGTTTTTGCATTGTTAATCTGTTCAAGAATGGACATAGGGTTCTCCTTAATCTTTTAGTTAATCATACCACTGTATTAGTGCATGAGGTATCTGAAAAAGCGGATAAATAAGCTATAAAACAAACAAATATCAATAAATTCTAATATTAATAGATATAAATCAAGATGCAAGGAGGAATGCTATAGCCATAACTTAGCTCTCACGTTAAAATGATGGCTTAAAATTACAGCTAATGGCTTTAAATTATAGCTATATGTTTTTAACAGGTTTTTCAGAGAACAGGTGCGTTATGACAGAATCAGAATTTACCCAGCAGATTGACGAACTTATTATGTCGATTGAGGATGCGCTGGATGAACTGGAGATGGATATTGATTATGAAAGTTCAGCCGGTATTCTGACTATTATATTGCCCAATAAATCACAGGTCATTATCAGCCGCCAGATTGCCGCTATGCAGCTATGGCTGGCCGCTAAATCCGGTGGTTTTCACTTTAATTATGATCCTGAAAAAGGCTGGCTTGATGAGCGCAGCGGCGAAGCCTTTATAGATGCTCTGAATCGTTGTCTGACAGAACAGGCAGGTGAGCCGGTAGCACTTGAACTGGAATAGTGAATATGAAAACTAAGTTTAACTGGATATTTTGCGGGCTGAGTTTTTTACTGGGCAGCAGCCTGTTACTGACCGCTGGTAATGCTCAGGCTGCAACGGACAATAGTGACCAGGCCAGCCTGGCCATGGGCAGTGAACTGTTCCAGATAAAATGCTCGGTCTGTCACGGCAGTGAAGGTACCGGCGGTGTGGGTATACCGCTGAACCTGGATGATTTTTTAAAAACCACCTCTGATAAATATCTGCAGCAGACCATTCGCCTGGGACGTCCTGGCCGGATCATGCCGTCATTTAATGAACTCAGTGACGTACAGGTGCAGAGCCTGATTAAATATATTCGCAGCTGGAAACCGGAAATTAAGCCGCCGGTATATGATCAGGCCCATATTGTCGGTGATAAGGAAAAAGGTAAACAGATTTTTAATTCAATCTGTATTAATTGTCATCGTGAAGCCGGAATTGGCGGTAAAGGTACCGGCGTGACCTTCTCACGGCCCCGGGATGCAGAAATTATTGCACCGGCCATTGGTAATCCGGCTTTCCTGGCGGCGGCTTCGGATCAGATGATTAAGCGGATTATTATGACCGGTCGGGAATCTACCCCCATGATGGCGGCCACTTCCATGGGGCTGACAGAAAAGGATGTGGACAATGTTGTCACTTATTTACGGTCCCTGGGTAAAGATGTGAAGCTGGGGCATGATCATGATTATGAACCCGGTGCTGCGGTGCTGACTTATGAATCTTCCTATTCACTGGAAGAAACTATAGATAATATCAAGGCTGCGGCTATTGGCTACAATTTCCGTTATATTCGTGAACAGACTCTTAATCGAGGCTTTGTAGAAAAAGATCAGGAAAACAAAAATCAGTACCTGGTGTATTTCTGTAACTTTAATTTTCTTAACCAGGTTTTATCCATTGATCCACGAATTGGCATGTTTCTGCCGTTTCGGGCAACGATTATGAAAAAGGGTGATATGGTACTGGTAATGACAGTGAATCCTAATTACCTGTGTTCCCTGTTTAACAACGCAGAGCTAAGAGAAGGCTGCGAATTTATGTCTGAGAAATACGAAGCCATGCTGGAAGAAAGTACGCTTTAAGGTGTTCCTTTTTACCGAATCTAAATTAATCACTATTTGACTGATGCTGATGGATACCATGAACATGACTAACCGATTCAGGCAATTAAGCCTGTCTGTACTGTTATTACTGCTGTTTGTATACTCTGCTGCTTATGCAGAACACCAGAAACTCATTATGGGACGTTCCGTGGATGCTTTTCCGGAAACCATGAGCGCCCTGCAGGAAGAAATAAAAAAAGCCGGCTATGTACTGAGTTTTGTTCAGCGTGTGGATATTGGTCTGACTGGTATGGGCTTTAAAACCGACAAGTACCGGGTGGTTTTTTTTGGTAAGCCGGAAGAAATCAAGGAACTGCCGGAAAAATACCCTGAGCTGGTGCCTTACCTGCCCCTGGCCATTGCCATTTTTGCTGAAGAACAGGAAACCGTACTAACCGCCATGTCCCCCGACTTCCTGGGCCCTGCTTATTTAAAAGAGCACCCGGAACTTAAAGTCATTTTTGATCGCTGGAAAAAAGACATTGAAAGCATTATTGAGGGGGTCTGTTACCAGTAAAATTCAACTGATTAATTTAGGTTTACAGGTTCTTGATGGCCTGATTGAGCCGGCGTTCAATTTCCTGTTTGAACTTGAGCAGCTGGGTGACCTGCAGGCCATGGCTGCTTTCAGAATCCCGCAGTTCCTGGGACAGATCAATGTCGGTAATGTAAATGGGGTAGCGTTCATTGCCCCGGCGTGCCTGTACCACTTCTTGTGCCACTTTTTTATAAACATCCCTGCCGTATTCAAAAGAACTGAACTCTTTATCATTGGCATAAATCAGGTAACGCCGACTGCCGTCATCATTAATATCGGCAATCACCTGGATGCGGAAAAAACGGGCCGGCATACTTTGCAGGCGGGAAAACTGTTCGCTGAGTTTAAGCTGGCCGCCCTGCTTTTCAATTTCAAAGACTTCCAGCTGTAACTCCTCAGCGAGATTATCCAGTGCTTCAAGATCATCCAGTGCCACGGTGCTGTCCAGCAGTAAATCGTCCGTTGAGGGATCATTATAGACATCTAACTTGCTGCTGAAGCTCAGCCGGCTGACCACCGAATCCAGGAACAGAATAAAGTGGTTCAGATGAGTATTGTTTTTTTCCATGGCCGTGGACTGATGATACAGACAGCCGCGTTCATCAATAATATAAATATCCGTGGTTTTCCGATGGTTCTGGTAAAACAGCTGAACATGATGCTCCCGGTTTTGAGCATAGATCAGTTTTAATACCTTATGCTGATTAAATTCACTGTCTATAATCAGGCGATGATAGTGCGGCAGGGGGTAGGCCAGTTCTCTGAACAGTTCTCTGGTATCAGGGATTTTCTGGTAGCGGGGACCGTTTTTGTCCTGCCAGATAAGATAAAAACTTTTTTCAATGGTAAATAAAAAACGGGTTGAAAAGGCATTTTTACGGCCATGAAAACTGTCCAGGATCTCGTTAAACAACTGGCTGATGCGCCTGGAAATGGCTTCGCCACGCACCGAAGAAAAACAGCACACCCGGGTAGGCCGGGCCGGAACGCGGCTGTTAAGGGCAGGTTCGGTTTCATGATTCCATTTCAGATAATGGCTTATGCACTCCAGTAGACCGGTTTCATATTTAAATTTCTGGGTCATAATTTCCCGCCAGCTGGTCAGTAAGACCTGGTCAATGCTGAACAGCAGGTTTTCATGCAGAGCGCCGAAATTGAGGGCATCGGTCTGTCTGGAAGCAATCTGGGTACCGGAGGGATGGTTAAATAAAAAGGGATCCAGGCCGATATTGAGAAACAGGACATTTAAATCCAGTTGTGCCGGTTTGACCAGTTCGTCGGTACCGGCGTAACCCGGTGAGGCCTTGGGCCAGGTCTGCTCCAGTGTCTCCACGATCTGTTTGATTTCCCGCACAGTTAAAATCTCAATGTCCTTATTGAGTACAAAATTAGTCCGGCTGTTTATAACACGGTTAAAATACCCCCAGCACAGCAGTTTAACCAGGCTGGTGGATTTTTTAACCGGTGACGGAGTTTTGTTGTCCACCTGGCTGAAGGCGCCAATATACATGGCCCAGCCGTCCACTTCGCTGATACTGTGCAGTCCTTCATCCTGAACAACAGGGTGCAGAGAAATATGACTTTCCAGCAGATTAATTTCACTGTCATGATGAATGAGCTCAATTTTTCCGGCTTTTTTCTCAAAAGCGGCATAGAGCTTTCGGCCAAGAATATGCAGATCCCGTTTACTGATGCGCACCGTCTGATTCTGGTAACGGAAAAAGTCAGACAGTTTCCGGTAGCTGTAGGTCAGGGCATCAATAATATTTTTATGTTCACTTTTAACTTCATCAATCTTCCACTGGGCTCGGCGATCCAGAGACACAAGTTTGGTGCGTTTCCAGTGCCAGGAGCGGACCAGCTCAAGCATAATGTTCTGCCGCCACTGGTGAGCTGATGAATGTTTTAAATGAGTCAGGGATTCATTAACTTTCAGATACAGACACTGGCGCGCCAGTTCCAGACGGTTCATACTATCTTCATGGCGCAGATGCTCGGTAATTTTTTCAAGCATCATAATATAGGGATCGATAGTATCGACATTCAGATCGGTATTATCAGCAACCGAATCATAAATAGCCCGTTTAAAACGCATGCTGAGCAGATCCATATGAGGATGTTCTCTGGCATAACATTCCATTAACAACAGCTTTAAAATGGATTTATAAGGGGAGTCAATGCCTTTATAGATATGCCACAATGTGGCACCGTAAAATTCTTCTGCCGGTATATTATTAATGGTGCCGAAATCAAGGTTGTCCTGCTCATTAATCAGACGTTTGTGAGTAACTCTGCTAACGTACTGCTCATACTGCTGTTCATACTCCGGCGGTACCAGCCACCAGACGGGATAGCGGCCGGCCAGTAAAATTGAGGTTCGGTAGAACTCTTCCAGTAATAACAGGTGCTGGGTGGTGCCGCTGCTTTCAGTGGATAATTGATCAATCCTTCCCTGCCGGAACTGTGTGGTATTGATCAGAAAAAAATTCACTTCCAGTCTAAACTTATTACACCACTGAGTAATACGTTCAGTTTTAAGCTGCAGTTCTTTTAGTTCCAGAGCAGATAAATTCTCCCGGTGACAGACCCAGACATCAAAGTCACTTTTATCTGAATAAGCAATGGTGCCGGTGCTGCCCATAAAATACAGGGCGTAAATATCATACTGGCGGTAGGCCCGGCGTTTATACTCAAATGATTTGGCCAGTCGTCGTGCCTGACGAATGGTGTCCTTGTCAGGGTTGTAACGCGGAATGCCGGTGGGGCACTGGCTGGAAACAAAACCGGGCAGCAGGGGATGGTTTATATGAAACAATAAAGGCAGCAGCTCTAAAAAGTCCAGTTGCCGGGTGGTCAGTGAATCCTTGGTCCGATCCAGACGGATACTGTTCAGGTGCAGGAATTTACGCAGGATCTTTTTAAAATCATACTTTTCATAATGAAAGCCATCCTGTGGAAACTGATCCCGCCTGTCCTGGCTTGCTTTTGTACTGCTGTGCGGCATATTGAGCGGCTTATAAGGGTGCTGATTATATTTAGGTGGCAAAGATGCTGTTAATAATCTAAAATTATAGCAGTAATCCCCAAAATAAATAGAAATGGCAGGATAGCCTGATAACAAATTTCACCTGAATCCGAGCTGTACAGGAGAAAGAGATGTCTAATATGAATAAACCCCTGTGTTTAAAATTACTTGAAAATAGTCCGTCTTTTATAATTATTCTGGATCAAAATAAGTCGATCTACTGGATCAACCAGTCTTTTTGTGACTACCTGGGCCTTGAGCGGGAACAGTTAGTTGGTCTGTCACAGGAGCAGCTGAAAGAGCCCTGCCTGAAAGATATTGTGACAGAGGCCCATCGTGTGCAACTGTTTGCCGGTATTCTGGATAAATGGCTGGAGCTGCAGGATGTAATGAAGATTAAGGAACCGTTAAACGAAGACTCGACAGAAGAGCAGGAATTAACGGTCTGCTATTATAATGATGTCAGTGCCCTGATTGAGACTGAAAAGCAGCTTCTGCAGCTGGAAAACACCCTGTCACACAAGATGTCTCATGATCCGGTGACCGGCATGCTCAGTCATCACAGTATGTTTCAGACCCTCAGTTCGGAAGTGTCCCGCAGCCGCCGTTATAACAATCCATTGTCACTAATCCTGATGAATATTCATTATCATGGCGAATCGGAGACTTCTCAGGAGCAGCAGGAACAGGTTCGCCTGATGATCAGCCAGCTACTAAAAGACCAGATGCGCTGGGCTGATATTGTCGGTCACCTGGATGGTTATGATTTTGTGCTGTTACTGCCTGAAACCGTTTATGAGTCTGCGGAAGTGCTGGTCAGGAAACTGAAAGAGCGTCTGCAAAGCCTGGCGGCCGATAAAATTGATATTTCCTATGGTATCAGCCAGTGGCAGAAAGGCGATGATGTACGCCTGTTTATTACCCGTGCTGCTGATAATATCAGTCCTGAATCTGTCGATTAAACTCTAATCTGGAACTTCCCCTTCTCCGCCTCAGGCACCTGTATATGGCAGAAAGGGGATAAAGAGGGGATTGTGTGATTAAGCAATCCTTTTCCTTGCCCGCTTAACCGCTGCACGTACCTGTTCCGGTGCTGTTCCGCCCAGATGATTTCTGGCTGAAACTGATCCTTCCAGTGTCAGCACTTCAAATACATCGACCTGTATCTGGTCCGAAAACTGCTGCAGTTCTTCAAGAGAGATTTCCGCCAGATCACGCCCACTATCCACTCCCAGACGTACCGCCTTGCCCACCACTTCATGGGCATCTCTAAATGGTACTCCTGCCCGAACCAGGTAATCGGCCAGATCCGTTGCGGTAGAAAAACCTCGAATGGCCGCTTCGCGCATGGCTTCCTTATTAACACTGACATGCTGCATCATGTCGGCATAAACCTTTAAACTGCCCTTGAGTGTATCGATTGTGTCGAATAAAGGCTCCTTGTCTTCCTGGTTGTCCTTGTTGTAAGCCAGCGGCTGGCCTTTCATCAGGGTCAGCAGGCTGATCAGGTGGCCATTAACCCGGCCGGTTTTGCCCCGTACCAGCTCCGGTACATCAGGATTTTTCTTTTGCGGCATAATGGATGAGCCGGTACAGAAGCTGTCGCTCAGTTCCACAAAATTAAACTGAGCCGATGCCCACAATACCAGTTCTTCAGAAAAACGGGATAAATGGGTCATTAACAGGGCGGCATGGGCGGTCAGTTCAATGGCAAAGTCACGGTCACTGACGGCATCCAGAGAGTTCTGGCAGACCCCTTCAAAACCCAGCTCACGGGCCGTAAATTCCCGGTCAATGGGATAGGTGGTGCCGGCCAGAGCCGCCGCGCCCAGGGGCATAACATTAACCCGCTTACGGCAATCTATAAAACGGCTGCGATCCCGTTCCAGGTTTTCAAACCAGGCCAGCATATGATGACCGAAAGTAACAGGCTGAGCTGTCTGTAAATGGGTAAAGCCAGGCATAATGGTGTCTGCTTCCCGTTCAGCCAGGTCGATCAGGGCCGTTTGTAAACGTTTCAGTTCAGCTATAATATGGTCAATTTCTTCGCGCAGGTACAGCCGGATATCGGTGGCCACCTGGTCGTTTCTGGAACGGCCGGTGTGCAGTTTTTTACCGGTAATACCAATCAGATCGGTTAGAGCTGCTTCGATATTCATATGCACATCTTCAAGCCTGATGGACCAGTTAAATTCACCGCTGCGAATTTTAGTGCGGATCTGTTCCAGCCCGTCAATAATACGATTGCGTTCCTCACCTGTGAGTACTCCCACATGAGCCAGCATTCTGGCATGGGCAATGGAACCGTCAATGTCCTGGTTGTACATACGCTGATCAAAAGTAACCGAAGCGGTAAAGGCTTCAACAAAGGCATCGGTGGGTTCAGTAAAGCGGCCGTTCCAGGGTTTTTCAGCCTGTGGTGTGGTGCTGGTGTTATTGGCAGTATCAGACATAATATGAATTTGTTTGCTTATCATTAAAGTTTCGGGAATGAGGCGCTATTATAAACGTAAGTGAATAATTAATCAGCCTTCCTGCCTTTTATCAGTATTTATAGGCCATTCAGGTAGAAAACATGCTAAAGCATGGCAAATTATGGCCTGGTACACTGAATTTATACATGCAATATACTAAGATGGGTTTAATGAGTTTCCATCCGAAAATTGCTCTGCTTTTAACTTCCCCCTTTTCAAAGGGGGAAGTTAAAAGCTAAATAAACGGATGGACACTAATGAGCAGATAACAGTAGTAAAAAGTAAATCATTCAGATCACTCATGCAGAAAATAAAAACGGATATCCCCAGGTTAAATCAGGATAACAGTGAACAGTCTTCATTGTTTCTGCCGAATTTCTGTTCCCTGAAAATGGTGTTTTCCGTAGTTATTATTGGTGAGCTGCTGGCCTTTATTCTTACCCTGGCACCCATGCGGCTGGAACATCAGCGCTGGAATGATCTAGGCCTGATCTCCCTGTTTATTCAATGGAACGGTATGGTGGGCAGTGCTTCCCTGTGCCTGCTGCGGCCTGCTTTAACACGCTATTCCAACCAGTTCGCTGCGGTAGTCAGTTATCTGGTGCTGCTATTATCCATTACTTTAATCAGTGAAACTACTTTTTTTGTCCTGCAGTACTATTCCATGGAAGAAATGATTGTTTCGGTGACCCACTGGGAGTTTCTCTTACATAATCTGCTTATAGGCGGTATTATCAGTGCCCTGGCCCTGCGCTATTTTTATATTCAGGATCAGTGGCGGGTCAAAATGGAAGCGGAGTCCTGTACCAGGCTGCAGCTGCTGCAGGCCAGGATACGCCCGCATTTCCTGTTTAATAGTATGAACACCATTGCCAGCCTGACCCGTACCCGGCCTGAAACAGCGGAGCGAATTACTGAAGACCTGGCTGAATTATTCCGTATGTTATTTAAATCCGACCATGAAATGATCCCCTGGTCCAGAGAGCTGGACTTATGTCAGCGTTATATTGAAATTGAAAAACAGCGTCTGGGTGAGCGTCTGCATATCAGCTGGCAGGTTAAAAGTGTACCCGGAGATGCCATGGTGCCGGCCCTGTTATTACAGCCTTTACTGGAAAATGCCATATTTCACGGGATTGAGCCGGAAATAAACGGCGGTGAGATAAAGGTAATTGGTCAGTTCAGAAACCGGCAGCTGGTACTGACGGTACAGAATACCAATAGTCAGAACCTGGTCCATCGCCAGGGGAATAAGATGGCACTGGATAATATCCGTGAGCGCCTGATCACCCATTATGACGGCCAGGCGCGACTGGCCTGTCGTGAGGAAGATGATATTTATTATGTCAAGCTGACCATCCCCTATATTAAACATGACAATAAGGACGTCACATGAAAGTTTTAATTGTGGATGATGAACCACTGGCCAGAGAACGTTTAAAAATGCTGTGTCAGGAAATTGAAAATAATTTTGAATTATTAGAGGCACAAAACGGCATGCAGGCGGTAGAAACCGTAAACCAGTCCGAGCCGGATGTGGTGCTGATGGACATCCGCATGCCGGGTATGGGGGGGCTGGAAGCGGCACAGCATTTAATGACCATGGATAATCCCCCGGCGATTATTTTTACCACCGCTTATGATGAATATGCTCTGCAGGCCTTTGAAGCCCAGGCTGTGGACTACCTGCTTAAGCCGATTCGCAAGGACAAACTGCAGCAGGCTCTGGAAAAAGGTGCCCGTCTGAACAAACTGCAGCTGGAATATATTGGTCAGCAAAACCAGGAAGTGCCGCTGCGTACTCACATCAGCGCCCAGGTGGCCAGTTCCCTGTTGTTAATACCCATTGCGGATATCCTCTGCTTTCTGGCGGATCAAAAATACATCACTGTTAAATATCTTAAAGACGGACAGGTGGTAGAAACCATTATTGAAGATACTCTTAAATCGCTGGAAGAGGAATTTGCCGATGACTTTATCCGCATTCACCGTAATGCCCTGATCCGTAAAAGCCGTATTGAAGGTCTGCACAAACAGCCCGATGGTCGTACCCTGTTAAAACTATTGCAGCTGGATGAGGGGCTGGAAGTCAGTCGCCGACATCTGTCTGCTATCCGTAAACGTATTAAAGGTAAACTGTAAAACAGCTACTGCGGTCTGGCCCCTCTAAGTACCGCCCGTGCCTCATCAATAGCATCATCCAGTGTCCCGCCGAACAGGGAGGGTGTGGTTACTCCCACTATATTTTTTACCAGAGGCTGTCCCCTGTGATCCACCAGTACGGTGGTAGGAAACAGGCGTACCTTATACCTTTGAGCAAAGGCTTCGGCACTGATCTTCTGACCTGAAAAATCAATAATCTCCCTGTCGTCCGTAATATAGAGCTGACGCAGGATGACCCTGTCAGTATAGTCACCTGAAATAATCATAGGGATTAGAAAGTCTTCTTTTAACAGGTGACAGAAGGGACAGCTTTCAGTACCGAACATGATTAAAATGGGCAGATGCTGTTGTTCAGATAGTTTTGCTTCCTGCCTGGCATCGCTGATGGAAAGTAGTTCTGGTCTGCTGTTGTCGGCCTGTACGGTATTATTGCCCAACGCGCTATTAAAGCCCAGTGCAGGGACGAACAAAAATAGCAGGAAACATAGTGCCTGCATGGGCAGATAGTGTTTATTTTCAATTGATATCATGGTTAAAGTATAGTGGGAAAATGAGTAAAATAGCGAGAAATCATCAGCCATTTGCTACAATAAGTCTCTTAATGATATACAGGTATTTAAATTCTTCAGTCGGAAGAATTTATGATAAAAAATATGGCAGATCATTCTTTAGCCGGGATTAAGGTTCTGGTCAGCAGACCGGCTCATCAGGCACAGACACTTTGTGATATGATAACTCAACACGGCGGCCAGGCGCTCCGGCTGCCGGTGATTGATATTGTGCCGCTGAAGAATCAACTGCAGGCATTAATTAAAAACCTGGATAGCTATGATTTTGCCGTGTTTATCAGTCCCAATGCGGTACAGTTTGGTTTTCAGGCTATTCTTGCCCAGGGCAAAATACCTGATAAACTTAAACTGGTCACCATAGGTCAGGCCAGTGCCGGAAAATTACAGGCACTCAGCGGACGAAAAGCGGATATTGTGCCTCAGGGGCAGTATAATAGTGAAACCCTGCTGGCCCATAGCGAACTGCAGCAGGATAAGGTAAAACAGAAAAAAATTATTATATTTCGCGGTAATGGCGGCCGGGAACTGCTGGCCGATGAACTGCGGCATCGGGGTGCTGAGGTCACTTATGCTGAAGTTTACCAGCGTGTGCTGCCGGAATATTCAAACACTGAGTTTAACCGGATATGGACACAGCAGGCGGATATTATCACTCTAACCAGTAATGAAGCACTGAATAATTTGCTGACGCTGTGTCAGCAGCATCTGGATAAAGCGCAGTTACAGCACTTATGGCAGAAGCCGCTGGTGGTGGTAACAGAAAAAATGTCCCGTGCCGCCAGTGATGCCGGCTTTAGGGACGATATATTAATAGCAGAAAAAGCATCAGATAAAGCACTGTTTGATGCAGTGCTCAAATGGCTTTCAAATGACAAATTAAGTTAGCCATACTACCTTCCCCCCTTCTTCAGAAGGAGGGATTGCAGAGGTTGCAAATAAGGTACCCCTAAAAAAACATAAAAACCAAGAGAACAGGTATGGAAAAACAAATGGCCCAACAGGCAGCTAATAATCCGCAACAGGAGCAGGAAACCGGTGGAACAGAACAGGCAAAGTCAGGCTCAGGTGCAGCAACGGCTTTTATTTTTCTGGCCGTGGTGATTTCACTGGCCGCCGCCGGTATTACTTTTTTACTGTCTCAAAAGCTGGAACAGGTGCGTGCAGAAGTCAGTCAGCAGCAGGAAAATATCCGCAATAATCTGTCTCAAATCAGTACTAAAGTCAGTGGTGATATGCAGGCCCGCCTGATGAACCTGACGGATAAAATGGCCAGGGTCAGCTCAGATCAACAGCAGTTTCAGGCACAGGTATCCCAGCAGCAGAAAGTAACAGAAGCCCTGTCTAAAAAACTGGAAGTCAGCAATCAGCAGATGCTGCAGTCCATTGAGGTACTGTTTAAACAGAAAGGCCGGGAACGCATTGGCTGGGTACTGGAAGAAGTCGAGTATTTATTACTGGTGGCCAACCATAGCCTGAAACTGCAGCATGATGTCGCTACAGCTATAGCGGCGCTGGAAGCCGCCGATGCTCGTCTACTGGATACCGGCGATCCGGGTAGCATTGAAACCAGAACTCAGATCCGTGATGAAATCCAGACCCTTAAAGCCCTGCAGCAGCCGGATATTGTCGGTATGTCGGCCAGTCTGGCCAGTATTATCAAAGCGGTACCGCAACTGCCCATTAAATATGCTCAGATTGACAGTAAAAAGAAAGTGGCTGATCTGGTGGAGAAAAAAGCCGCTGAAGACAAAGTGACTGTGGAACAGGCCAGTAAGGCCTTTTTAAAAGAACTGCGCAGCCTGGTGGTATTTCGCAAGCTGGATGAAAAACCCAAACCCCTGATGACCCCTAAAGAACAGTTCTTTTTACAGCAGAATCTGCAGCTAAAACTGGAAACGGCCCGCAGAGCCTTATTAATGGGACAGCAGAATCTGTTCAGTGACAGTTTGCAGGAAACGGTTCAATGGCTACAGGACTATTTTGATACGGAGGTGCCCAGAGTCAGTCAGACTATAAATGAGTTGAGCAAACTGCAGAAAATGCATATTACCAGTACCATGCCGGATATATCGCGCTCGATCAAGCTGTTGCGCAGTTATCAGAAAGAACTTGAAAAACAGCAAGAGGGCAAATCATGATCAGACTGCTGTTTTATGCTTTGCTGTTTCTCATTGCGGCCGCCTATATTGCCTTACTGGCTAAAGAAGATCCGGGCTACGCCCTGCTGAGCCGGGGTGACTGGAGTGTGGAAGGCACCCTGGTCTTTTTAATCAGTGTTCTGACCGCAATTATTGCGGCCATTTTACTGCTGGTTTATCTGCTGGTTAAAACCATCAAGTTTCCCGGCAAGGTATCCAGCTGGGCGCATAACCGTAATACTATAAAGGCTATCCAGAACTGCAACCGCGGCTATATAGAACTGGCCGAAGGCAACTGGCGGGAAGCAGAAAAGCACCTGCGTAAAAGCGCCAACCGCAGCGGTATGCCCATTTTAAATTACCTGGCCGCCGCCCGGGCAGCACAGGAAGAAGGTGAGCAGCGCCGGCGTGATAATTACCTGCTGCAGGCGCACAAAAGCGATCCCAGCGCTGATATTGCCATTGGCCTGACCCAGGCCGAACTGCAGATAAAAGACGGTCAGCCCGAACAGGCGCTGGCCACTTTAATGCACCTGAGAACCGTGGTGCCAAAACATAAGCAGATGTTAAAAATGCTGTTTTCTGTTTACCAGCAGCTAAATAGCTGGAAGGATCTGGAAGAGCTCCTGCCGGAACTGAAAAAGAACCATATTTTTGAACCCCATCTGATCAACAAGTTTGAAAAATCCCTTATTCAGCAGCTGATGAAGCAGGCACTGCAGGAAAAAAATCTGGGTGAACTAAAAGCACTATGGAAACGTCTGCCCAAACAGACCCAGAATGAACCGGACATGATTTATTTCTACTGCCAGTTATTGCTGTCCGTCGGCGAGGAAGAAGAAGCCATTGAGCTGATCAAGGAAGGCATCAAACATCACTGGTATGCACCGCTGATATTGCTTTATGGTCAGGCCAGAGAAAAAGACGTTGCCAAACAACTGGAAACCGCCGAATCCTGGCTCAGTGATAACGGCCGCAGTGCCGAACTGCTGCTGACCCTGGGCCGTTTAAGCATTTATAACCAGCTATGGGGCAAGGCCAGAGACTACCTGCTCGAAAGCATTAAAGTATCCCCCAGCACAGAAGCCTACCAGGTACTGGGCGAACTCTATGAACAACAACTCGATGATTCCGTCGAAGCCATGAACTGCTATCGAGAAGGCCTGCTGCTCAGTTCAAACTGTCGTGAAGTTTCCCGACTGAAAGATAATTCAGGCGTTAGAGAAGCACTGCCGTATAATTAGTGTGTATCTATTTATTGATGCATGCATTACCATAAATTATGGCTGTTTTATTATAGAAATGGAGAAAGCCGGAATCGTTATATCTCAATATTTAAGATTCTGGATATTAAACCTGTTATGTTTAGTAAAACATGGAAATAGCAATACTAATAGAAACAGGGTTTTCAACTGCTGATACTGAATATCCTGAAATATCAAATAGAAGGTGATGTAATACTTCGGTATATGAATTGGCAAGAAAAAGATATTGAGGTTTTCTATGCTGATCCTATCGCCTTTAAATGGCAAACATTGTCACTTAACTATACTGTCAAAACATAACAAGCGGATCAACATGGACTGGCAATTCCGCTGGGCTTCATTGCCAGCCAGTTACCCTTGTCGTTGGGCTATAGAAAATGAACCGAAAAATTACTGAAATATTTCATTCTGGTGAACTTGAAGCCCAGACATTGTATAACAAGAAAACTGAATGGTCAGATCGTTCTGTTTCTGCAGTTAATCATTTGTACAGGGAAACCATTGATGAAGATAAGGCTTTTTTTATTGAGGGAAGAGATTTCTTTTTTATTTCAACATCTGACAATGATGGAAATTGTGATTGTAGTTTTAAGGGAACAGAAGAAAATTTTGAGGGTAAGCAACAACCTGCGGTTATAGTAATAGATCATAAAACACTTATTTTTCCTGATTACAGCGGAAACAAAATGTATAATTCACTAGGAAACTTATTAATTAATCCAAAAATAGGAATGCTGTTTATTGATTTCCCTTCAGCATTACGTTTGCGAGTTAATGGTCATGCTGAGATTTTAAATGATCTTGATAGTTATAAAGAACAATGGTCAACAGCAAAAAGATTTGTAAAAATAACAGTAAATCAAGTTTTCTGGAACTGTAAAAAAAGAATACCAAAGTCCGTATGAGGTTAACCTCAATAGTTAGCCCAACAAGAATTTGAATTGGATTAATTGGTCTATGCGACTTTTTAAAAAGTATTGAGTGTTGGTCAAGGTCATCATATTTTAACAGCGTCTTTCCTTGACCAAGAGCTCAATTAAATGGGCATTATGGATTTTCTTACATTTAAAAGTTTTATTAGCACCGAGGCATTAATAGTTTTTTATTACCTTGGAGCACTTATACTGCCTATCTGTATCTGGCTTTTGCTTACCTGGCTTACACAAAAATATGAATTGCTCAATAGTGCATATAAAGGTGGTAAGGAAATAATATGGAAATCATTAGATAGAAAGCAGAAAACAAAACTAATAATATTTTTTGTAATAGCGTTTCTGTTTATGGAGCTATTTTGGAGAATGTTATTTGAATTTTTAATTGCTTACATGCAAATGCGGGATGCATTATTGCAGATTTGACTATGAATGCACTAACCAATCATTCAACCAGATTGGCACAAAATCACAACTACTGGTTTACTCAAATGTTTAGAATAAAGAAAAATAGAGATGCGAAAAATTATTTTAATTATCACCGTTCTTATGGTTGGATGGTACGGAAATTTACTTTATAAACAAAATGGTTTTTCGTTTATGCATAGTTCGGTAACTGTTTCTGATTTAGAAGAACAAGTAAAATGTATAACAAAAGATGGTAATGTTATATATGGAAGCATACCAAAAGGAACTGTATGTGAGAAATTTGAACCGATTAAAGGTTCACTAACAGTAGTTCCAGGTACAACCTATAAAAATAATAAATCAAAAAATCATGTAACATCAAGATTTAAATGTGATGGAAGGCAATATTGTAGCCAAATGAGTTCCAGAGCAGAGGCTGTGTTTTTTATAAGGAATTGTCCAAATACAAAGATGGATGGTGATTTTGATGGGGTGCCATGTGAAAATGATTCTCGCTTTTAATCTAATAAAGGATTTAAGTTAGAGATTAAAAATTTAACCAACAACAAATTATCAAATTATTGGCCAGCCATAAAATAAAAGTCAGAATATAAATTATTATTAAAATAATTATCCTTATTTTGAAGTTCTGTTTATAACAAAAAGTAATAAATTGAGGCTGTCCTGTAATACTCTACTCGGACAACCAAAAGCAGTGTTATATGCAAGACTGTTGATAACATGGAGAAACTATGAGAATTGAAGATGTTGATGAAAAGCAGATATATGGAATATCGGTAAGAACAACTAATACAAACGAAATGAATCCTGAAACGGCTAAAATAGGAAAAACATGGCAAAAATTTTTCAGTGAAGTTTCTGTTAATTATCAAGGTGGTGAAAAGGTCTATGGTGTTTATTATAACTATGAGTCTGATGCTAATGGTGAATTTAATGTACTGGCAGGAATAGAAAAAGCTAATAATTCTCTTGAGAAAGTTTTTATCCAGAAAGGAAGGTATTTAGTTTTTGAGGGAAAAGCAGCATCGCCTGATGATAAAGTGCGAGTGCAAGCAGTAATAGAAACTTGGGGGAAAGTATGGGATTACTTTAGTAACGAAAAATCAGAGCATAAAAGAGCCTACAAAACAGATTTTGAGCACTACAAAAATCAAACTGAAATAGATATATATATTTCTATTTTATAAATTAAGCACATAAACATGCTATTTCATGAAAGTGTGATAAATGAGGGAAGATGTGTGGACAGTCATCATTTAGTGTATTGAAAAATTTCAGAGGGTGTCAAATTGCACTTCAGTTAATATAAATTATGGCAGCCCTATAATACTATTGTACCCATTTTCTTATACTTGTCCGGATGGCAGTTAGTAAATGGAAACCTGTTTTCTACTGTAGCCCTGATGCAGGAGTAAAATTGCTTCAGCCCGCCTTCTGTAGTTACCATCTTTATTAAATTGTACGATTTTTTTAACCGTCGACGTACAGGACGACTCAGTTCCGTTATAATATTATTTATACTTAAGCTTTGTTTGATCAGATTTTTTTGGTTAATTTCTTTGATCGATAAACAAAACTTAACTTCCATTTATATGGACACCATTTTTGAACAGCTATTTAGTGTGTATCTATTTTTGAAATATAAATTACGGCTGTTCTGTAATGCTTAGAATAAAATAAGTCGAAACTGTAGGTTGTTTATGCTGAATTCTGATTTCTGGAAGGTTAACTATTTATTTAGGTTCATAGCTATAACATAAAATTGATTTTTAAAGATTGGATTCGTCCAACAAACGGTTCATATTGTGGTTCGTTTCTCATACAATCTAACCTTATTCGTTAGGCATAAAAAGCCTCAATAAATACTGAGGCTTTGGAAAAGTTGAATTAATTGATTATGCTGTTTTCTTTTTCCTTGAAAATCCAATTCCAGCTAAACCAAGACCCAATAGAGTAATAGCTGAAGGCTCTGGTACATTACTTTGACCTTGACGAAAAGCTACTTCTCCAATTGCACAACTAGTATAGTTGGCTGGCTGCTGAGGGCATGCCGACATATCAAAGCGAATATACTGTGTGCTAATGGGCGAAAATGAAAATACGTCGGCAAAATAGGGTGCAGGATAAGGGGAATTATCAGTTGGTGATAAACCTAAAGATAATACGGAGAAATTTATTCCATCTGTTGAAGTAAACAAATCAAGTACGCCAATACCGGCTGCCTCTTCGTTCCATAGTGCTAAAGCATCTATAGTTTGTAACGAACCAAGGTTATAAGTAACACTAGCACTATTACTGCCAGGATTACTAAACCATTCGAAACCGGAGTAAGTAGATGTGTGTGAAGGGTTGGATGCAATATAACTATCAAAATCTGTAACGCCACTGGTATACCCAATTGCTAAGCCATTTTGATTCAAAGTATCATTAATTGAACCAGACCCTGGTCCGCCGCTGTTAATTTGAGCACTGGTTGCGCTCAAAATTGGCCCTGCATTTACGCCACTTGCAATACCAAATAATCCTAAAAATATAATCAGAAATTTTGCTCTGCAAGATAACAGGGTTATAAAAGTTCTCATAAATATCTCCTTTTCATAAAATGGTTATTAAAAGCTACACTCAAACTAAAGCATTATATATGCCATATATTGCAACTATCTGCTTTGTAAATGGTTTTTTATTTTTAATTTCACCGCATCAAATGCAGTGTAAAAAATACTGACATTTATAATAACTAAAGTTTAGAGCGACAGTTCACCCTTGAGTACCGGTAATCCCCCCGAAAAATAACTCTTTTCATAAGTAGAATTTTCTATTAAATTATTAATGAGGAGAACCTACAATGAAGAAGTCCAGATTTACAGAATCCCAGATTATCGGCATTCTGAAAGAAGCTGAATCCGGCGTACCAGTCCCAATCGTATTCGAATGGCAGTAATGGGGGAGTTCTTTCACCAGGGCGTATTATCAATTAAGTATAAATTATGGCTGTCCTGTAATAGTCTTTCAATTGCAATTTTTTATATGGTTTTAATTTATGAAAACCAACAAAGATTCATAAAACAAGGTGTTAATAAACACCCATGAATAAAATAGCCTACTTAAAAAATCCATAAATTATGGGTATCCTATATTGCCAAATGTATGTTTTACTGAGGTTAAAAACACCGCATGATGATTTTGATAACCACTAAAGCCTTAACGCAGCTGTTAGGCTTTACAGAAGGAAAAATGGTATGAGATTCAAGGGAGTGCATCATGTGGAGTTTTCAGTGCTTAAATATGATGAATCAATTAAGTTTTTTGATAAAATGTTCGGGTGGCTGGGATATAAAAGCTTCTGGACTCTCGATATTGATTACCGATCAACCTATTATATGGCGAGATTTCCTCTCTTCCATAGCTATATTGGTATCCAGCCTGCAAAGACTGGTAATAAACTAAAATCATCTGAGCATCAAACGGGTATTCATCATATAGCTCTTTGGGCTAAAAGCAGAAAAGAGGTTGATTCCTTTTATAAAGAGTTTTTGAGTAAGAATAATATTGAAGTAACAGACCCGCCGTCAGAATACCCAACATATACACCGGGCTATTATGCGGTATTCTTTAATGACCCAATAACAGGGATACATTTCGAGCTGGCTTATACGCCATTAATACCTTCCGTATCTTCTTATTTTAGATGGTTGAAAATATTAAAAAAGATATGGCAAAAGCATCCGGAGTGGAAGAAACCACCATGGAAAGAGGCTATGCGAAAATTACCTTCAAAAAATGAGCAAGCCTAAAATATATTTGCATTTAACTGTTAAAAGGCAATAAATTTCATAGAGCAAATTTTTTCTAACCCTTTAACAGTTTAATTGATCTATCTTGCTATTCACTGTGGTTTTCAGTATAAAATTGTAACAAACCTATATATGGAATCATTTACATAGTTTGGTAATGGCAGGTTTTTCCCATAAAGGAATAATTATTGGCTACCCATAAAATAGTCCCGAGGTTTCCGTGAAGCTTGAGTTCAAAGATCATTTTTCTGAAAACTCAGAAGAATATAATAAATTTCGACCAAAATACCCGGCAGAACTATTTGCTTATCTGGCCTCGGTGTCTAAGCAACACAAGAAAGCGTGGGATTGTGCTACTGGTACTGGGCAATCTGCTCTATCATTATCCGAATATTACTCAACTGTCATTGCTACTGATGCAAGTAAAATTCAAATTGAAAATGCTGAAACAAAGCAGGGGGTTATTTATCAAGTTGCGACAGCAGAAAATAGTAATATAGACGGCCGTTCAATTGATTTAATTACAGTAGCACAGGCATGTCATTGGTTTAACATTGATGCTTTTGCAATGGAAGTAAATCGAGTATTAAAAAAACAGGGGATTGTTGCAATATGGTCATATAATTTACTATCAATCCAGGGTGATATTGATGAAATTGTATCCAGTTTATATCACGATATACTTGGCGAATATTGGCCGGTAGAACGAAAAATGGTGGAAAACGGTTATAAAAATTTTCAGCTGCCATTTAAAGAAATTGAAACGCCTTTATTTAATATGTCTGCCAACTGGAATTTATATCAATTAACAGGTTATTTGTGTACATGGTCAGCTACCAATAAATATAAGAAAAAGTGTGGCCTTAATCCAGTAGAGATTGTGTATGATCAACTTGCTGATCTTTGGGGTAAACCTGAAAAAAAATTATCTGTGAAATGGCCTTTGAGTATTCGAATATGGCAAAAAATCACATAGCTGTGACTATTATTCAAAGAGCTAAAAGCTTTAATACTCATGCACTGTCAATAAGCTGTTTGCCCGAATGTGATCCAGGATGTTGGTTTTACAGGTAGTATTATATGTTCAAAAAAATATTTAATAATTTAAGTTTGACCATTTATATTCAAATTTGGGAGGATAGAATAAAAGCGACTGAAATAAATTCTGGCAAGATATATGATGAAAAGCCATTTATAGCGATAAAGAAAAATGCTAAAGGTGAAGAAACCGTTACTGCTGTTGGCAGCAGTGTAGAGTTATTAAAAAATGATTCAGGTATAAAGGTTATTAAGCCCTTTTCTCATCCGAGAACATTAATCTCCAATTTTGTGGTTGCTCAAAAGCTTTTACAGTATATTATTCACTCGTTATCAAAACAAAAACAGAAGTTTCTTCTTATCTCGCCATTAATCGTAATTCACCCAATGGAGAAATTAGAAGGTGGCTTAACTCAAATTGAGTTTAGAGCTTTTAAAGAACTTGCATTAGGGGCGGGTTCAAGAGAGGCTTTAATTTATCAGGGGCCTGAACTCAATATTTATAATTTTGATTATGATAATATTAAAAAAAATGAAAAAGAGCCTTAAATTCCATGTAAGGCTGATATTGTCCGGAAAAAGGTTCTTTAAGATCGGGTCTAAGGTTTACTGATCCTTGGCAAAATCAAAGGAATCATAATAAAACTGTTCTTTTTTCATACCTTTATCCTGAAAACTGCTTTCTGCCGCTTTAATCATGGCCGGCGGGCCGCAGGCGTAGATGTCAAAAGTGGATAAATCATCAAAATCACTCAGTACGGCATCATGGACATAACCGGTTCGGCCATTCCAGCTGTTATCGGGTTCAGACAGTACCGGAACAAAATGAATATTGTCGTGTTCAGCGGCCCATTGTTCGGCCAGGTCACGCATATACAGATCGCCTTTGGTGCGAACCCCCCAGTAAAGATAAATGGGGCGGGAGTCCTGTTCTGACAGGATGTGTTCAATAATACCTTTGAGGGGCGCAAAGCCGGTACCGCCGGCAATCATAAGTATTTCATCACGGGCATCTTCCCGGTAAAAGAAACTGCCGTGGGGACCTTCAATACGCAGCAGATCTTTGGGCTGCATGGTATTGAATACCCTGGAAGTAAACTGTCCGCCTTCCACCAGCCGGACATGCAGCTCCAGAAAGTCATCATTATGCGGAGCATTGGCAATGGAAAAGCTGCGGTGCCGGCCGTCTTCCAGAAGAATATCAATATACTGTCCCGGCAGAAACTGCAGGCGTTCAGAGGCGGGCAGTTTGATCAGCAACTGCATAACATCATCCGCCAGGCGATTCATTTCATGAATACGGCAGGGCAGGGTCTTAATTTCTACGGCCTGACCCAGATCCACTTCCTCAACTTCAATAACCAGTTCGCTATTCGGTTTTGCTTCGCAGAACAGTGCCAGATTCTGTTCTACATCACTGTCTTCAAGAGCAATCGGTGGTTCGTCATAGGAGACGCTGCCCTGCAGAATTTTACCTTTACAGGCACCGCAGGCGCCGTTTCGACAACCATAGCGCAGGTTGACCCCCTGTCTTAATGCGGCATCCAGAACGGTTTCTCCGGATTCAACATAAAACTGATGTTCACTGGGCTGTATTTGAACTCGATGGCGCATAACGGACCTCTATAATTATTACTGATATCCTGCCCGTGTCAGGCATAGCCCTCTGATTCTAATGAAAATAAGGGATATAAGCAGGATGCAAGAATATATCTCATTTTAGATAGGATGAAAAGAATAAGCAGCAAAAAATAAAGAAAAAAATGCTCTGGACGCCAATAATAGTATAACTTGAGGTATTACCAGGGAATATAGTCTGTTATCAGGAGTTTATTATGGAAACTGCACTAAACGGTGTTAATAATTTAAATGAGTTAAATCGATTAAAAAGTAGCCTAAAAGAGTCACTACTGGAAAATAATCTGAATCCCTATAAGGGCATAGTCAGAAAGGAGTCAAATTTCGGCGATTCTTTATCAATTGGCATAATGAGCCCGGAAAAAACCCAGGCTATTTTAAACCGTGAACTGGCAGACAAGCTGGAACAGCGTTTTAAAGAGGAAGGTATTGACCTTAAAGGGCTGAAAGCTGAAGATTTTACGCCGCAGAAAGTGTCTGAGCGGATTATGAATTTTGTATCCGGACGGGTGCTGTCGGAACAGGACAGTGACAAACAGCTGGAACTTATGCAGCAGGCACGGGCCGGGGTTGAGCAGGGTTTTGCTGAAGCCAGAGACATACTGGACAGTCTCAGTGTGCTTAACGGTCAGGTTAAGGATGATGTGGATAAGACCTATGATCTGATCCAGCAGGGACTGGACAAACTGAACCAGCAGATTAACGGTCAGAGTGATGAAGATCAGGACGGGGATAAGGAAAGCCGGGAAACTGATGATGAAGCAACAGTTGAAGCCAGCGGACAGTTATCCATGCAGAGCCGTTTTTCCCGTTCAGAAAGCACCCGGGTTGAGATCCTCACTAATGAAGGTGATAAGATTCTGGTAGAGGTTTTTAAAAATCAGTCCGCTGAGCAGCAAAGCCGTCTGCAGCAATCAGAAGACGGCAATAGTTTCAGTCGTTCCCGCAGTATTTCAGCCAGCGCCGGTATTTCCTTCCAGGTGGAAGGTGATCTGAACAGCGATGAACAGAAAGCCATAGATGAACTGATGGCCAATATTGCTAATGTATCTGAACGCTTCTTTTCCGGAGATGTGCAAAATGCTTTTCAATATGCCCTGAACATGGACTTTAATACCCAGGAACTGACTCAGTTTTCCCTGAATATGAGCTATCAGGAAAGCCGTCAGGTGGCCATTAATACTTATGGATCTTACCTGCCGGAGACTTCAGCAAAAGACAGTGCGGAAAATAGTGCGCATAAAATGCCTGCATTACAGGATACCGCAGAAACCATTCGCCAGCTAGATGAGCTGTTGCAGAATCCTTTTGCCCGCCAGAAATTTGCTGATCCGGAGCAAAGTATCAGTGAGCTGTTAAAAGCCATGAATGACCAGCTATACTCTGATCCCATGCAGCAGTTACAGCAGGATTCTTCTGCTATGCTGGATGCTCTGGTACAGCAGATTAAACAGTTCAGAGGTGCTGAAAGTGTAGTCGCAGATACAGAAAACAGCATGGTTACTGGCTGAGCAAAATAGTTTATACCCTGGTCCTTGCTCGACTGTTTCTCACGTTCCCACACTCCTGAGTGGGAACGAAGGCAGAACCCAAATATCTCCACTTTTCCCTTTCCCTTTAAAAAATGTTATACCTTTATGTAAGCTCCAAATATAGAGGATTCGCTATGAGCAAAAAAAACAGTAAAGCGCCGCAAGCCAATAAAATGTCCCGAAAAAAATATGAAAAGGAACTTTTTAAACTGCAGGCAGAACTATGTACCTTACAGGAGTGGGTGGTAGCTAAGGGATTACGGATAATAGTGCTATTTGAAGGCAGGGATGCAGCCGGTAAAGGCGGTGCCATTAAGCGTATTGTGGAACGAACCAGTTCACGGATATTCAGGGTTAATGCCCTGCCCACACCGGATGAACGCCAGAAAACCCAGCTTTACCTGCAGCGTTATATTGAACGTTTTCCTGCGGCCGGAGAAGTGATTCTGTTTGACCGGAGCTGGTATAACCGGGCTAATGTAGAGCCGGTTATGGGCTTTTGTACTAAAAAACAGTATGAACGTTTTTTAATGAACGTGCCCAGTTTTGAAAATTATCTGATTAAAGACGGCATTATTTTAATTAAGTACTGGTTTGAAGTCAGTATGGAAGAACAGACCCGGCGTTTTAAAAGCCGCATAACCGACCCGCGTAAACAATGGAAACTCAGTCCCATGGATCTGGAGTCTCATCGTCGCTGGTATGATTATTCCAGAACCCGCGACAGAATGTTTGAAGCCACAGATACACCCTGGGCACCCTGGAATGTTATTGACGGTAACGACAAAAAAAGAGCCCGCTTAAACTGTATTGCCCATTTATTGTCCCAGATCCCGTATAAAAAAATTAAACGAAAAAAACCTAAACTGCCGCCCCGTCAGGACAGTAAGGGCTATAAAGAGCCCGATTATCCCTATAGATGGGTTCCGAAAAAATATTAGCGTGTAAGCTTAAGTCGTAGGTTTTTATACGGAACATGATATACTCATAAGCATCTGAGTATTTAATAAATTCCCGGGAGGATTAACTATGTCTCTAAATGGTGTCTGGTCACTGGAAATAGCCGGAATGTATGGATGGGAAAGGGTTTCTACTGTTTTCCTGGAAGACGGGCGTTATCTTGGCGGTGGTGCAACGCATTTTTCCCAGGGACGTTATACAGTGGATAAGAAAAAAATTAAAATTAAGATCCATATGATCCAGCATGGTTTGCAAAAGCGTACGGTTTTTGGTGAAAGAAAGTCTGATCTGTATACGGAAATATCGGGTAAAAGAGAGGGAGATATCATTCAGGGTAAAGCACGTCTGAAAGATGCCAAATCGGATGCACCTAAATATACCATCCGTATGGTACGACAAATGGATCTGATCCCGATAAAAGAATAGACCTTGTTTGTTCAACTCAAATTAATGAGTTGAAACTTTGCGACTGTTTATATCGGAATATTTATCTAATGAAACAAACCTTATCAGCATTTTTCAGCCGAATGCGCGGTTCAGGAAAATGTGCCCCACGTCATTCACTGAGCTGGATTTTCTGGTCCTGGGTCGGTTCTTTTCTGGGTATCCTGCTGGTGGGCAGTGTCAATAAGCTGTTTGGTATAAGCGTTACGGACAATATTTTTTTGATCGGCTCGTTTGGTGCATCGGCGGTGTTAATTTATGGTACACCTCACGTCCCTTATGCACAGCCCAGAAACCTTATCGGCGGGCATTTTATTTCTGCTTTAACCGGTGTGGCCGTGGTCCAGTTCCTGGCCATCCCGATAGAGTTTCAGGCGGCACTGGCGGTGTCACTGGCTATTGTCTTTATGCACCTGACCCGAACCATCCATCCTCCTGGGGGAGCCAGTTCCCTGATAGCCGTTATAGGCAGTTCCAAAGTGCATGCACTGGGCTTTAGCTATGCCTTTGCACCGGTACTTTCCGGTGCCTTATTAATGCTTGTGGTGGCCTTAGTAGTCAATAATATTCGTCATGATGAAGAGCGTCATTATCCGCGCTGCTGGTGGTAGATTCAGGTTGTCGATATGCGTTTTGGAATTGATCTGGGCGGCACAAAAATAGAAATCATTGCCCTGGATGATACCGGTTATGAACAGTATCGCCAGCGGGTCAATACGCCGCAGGGCAATTATCAACAAACCCTGCAGGCTATAGTGGATCTCATCACTTCTGCCTGTCAGGCTGTAGCACCCGCAGAATATACGGTGGGTATTGGTATTCCGGGTGCCGTGTCTCTTAAAACCGGGCGGGTCAAAAATGCCAACTCCGTCTGGCTGATAGGCGAACCGCTTAAAGATGATCTGCAGCAGCGGCTTGGTCAGGAAGTACGCATAAATAATGATGCCAATTGTCTGACAGTATCGGAAGCCACAGACGGTGCTGCGGCCGGTGCGCCGGTAGTCTTCGGGGTTATTATCGGCACTGGTACCGGAGGCGGTATAGCCATTAATCAACAGGTGATCACCGGGGTTAATGCCATTGCTGGTGAATGGGGTCATAATCCTATGCCCTGGAAAGATGATACCGAAGCCCCGGTGCAATGTTATTGTGGTAAACAGGACTGTATTGAAACTTTTTTAAGCGGTCCGGGTATGTTAAAGCGTTTTATTGCCAGAGGCGGCCAGGCTGATTCTCCCGCCGCTATTGTAGAGCAGGCCGATGCAGGCAGTGAGCTTGCAGAAGCATTTATGCAGGATTACGAACTCTGGCTGGCCAATGGTCTGGCCGGTGTTATCAATATTCTGGATCCGGATGTTATTGTGCTGGGCGGCGGTTTGTCCAATATCGAACGTTTATATCAGAATGTCCCTCCCCTGTGGCAGCACGGTGTTTTTTCCGATCAGATCAGTACCCGTCTGGTTAAAGCCCGGTACGGCGATTCCAGCGGTGTCCGCGGCGCTGCCTGGTTATGGCCTTTATAAAATGACTGATAAAAACCCTTCAGAAAAGCAGTTAATCGATGAAATTGCCCGTTTTCGGGAACAACAGCAGAGCCTGATCCTGGCTACCACTAATTCCCAGGGCATACCGCTGAGCAGTACTGCACCTTTTATAGAATCTGACGACAGGGATTTTGTATTATTGCTTAGTGATATGGCTGAACACAGCCAGAATCTGCGTCATCATGAACAAAGCGGGACAGTGGCTGCCGTTATGCTGCTTGAAGATGAAGCGCAATGCCGCAATATTTTTGCCCGTAAGCGTTTAAGCTATGAATGCCGGGTGCAGATTATCGATCGTGAACAGAAACAATGGCAGTCCATGATTGAGCAGCTGCAGCAGAAATTCGGCAAAACCATAGAACTGCTCAGCAGCATGGGGGACTTCAGACTGTATGTACTGAGCCCCCAAAATGGCAACTATGTAAAAGGCTTTGGGCAGGCTTATCCATTGAGCACAGATGGTCGGCCGATACTTGATAAAGGATAATAATTATCCGCATTAACGGCCTGATAAAAATTCCTGCTGACTATTAAACGCACTTATCCCTGCCAGAGCAGACCGCTGGCTACTTCATCCCGTTTGTCTTTGCCGGCTAATATTTCAATCAGTTTCAGGGCAAAATCCATGGCGGTGCCGGGGCCCCGTGAGGTGACCACCTTGCCGTCATGCACCACAGAGTCGCCGCTGATCTGGGTATCGGTCAGGTTCATTTTATCTATAAAGCCGGGGTAGCTGGTGGCGGATTTGCCGTCCAGCAGACTGGCATGAGCCAGAACTTTCGGAGCGGCGCAGATGGCTGCCGTGTATTTATCCTGTTCGGCCATGCTTTTTAGTATCTGGTGAATACGTGGATCATTATCCAGATGATCGGCACCGGGCAGACCGCCGGGCAAAACAATCATATCAAAGGATACCTGCATGGCATTATCCAGAGTAGTATCGGGGATCAGCATAACACCGCGGCTGGCAGTGACAGGTTTGACTTCGCTGCCTTTATCCAGACTGGCTGTGGTCACCTGGATCCCGGCACGGCGTAATAAATCAATAATAGTTACTGCTTCGAGCTCTTCACAACCCTCGGCAAGAGGAACCAGAACATTGACCATAATAAACTCCTTTTTTAAACAATATTAGTAACTATTCAGTATTCCTGACCGTGACTGTCTGCAGGTACTGAATTTCCAGGGGCGCTCAAGTACATCCATGTATCGCTTTGTGAAAACATCCATGTTTTCAAAACCCTGTAAATCCAGTACCTGCAGACAGCCACTCTACGTTACTATAATTTATACTGAGTAGTTACCAATATTAATTAGTGATTAGCGTAGTTTCGGTTTCAGTACGGGTATTATGTGTCAGCGTTGATGCTTTTTTCAATAATTCTTTTTCTCTGGCGGCGGCAATAATACGCTGCTGTTTAATGAGTCTGGAAGCCGGTATTAATTTAATCCTGGCTTTTTCTAGCTCGGGGATACGCTGCTCCAGTACCGCCAGGGTTTCCGGGTAGGGGTGACCAATGGCTATGGCAGCACCTTTCTGACGGGCTACCTGAAGCAGATGATCAAACTGAAATTCAATGGCCGGCCGGGTGCGTACATGGTCCAGGAATACATTGCGATGAGAACTGGTGACTTTAAACTGATGGGCAGTACGTTCGGCCACTGTATCGGCTGAGGTACGGCTGTCAATAAAAAACAGATTAGTACGGGCCAGTTCTTCCATTAGCCAGGTCATCTGGGTGCTGCGGCTGGTGATCAGACTGCCCATATGATTATTGACACCTTTAACATGGGGCAGGGAAAGAATACTTTTTAACAGGGATATTTTAAACTCTTCCCGATTCATGTCTTCAGTCAGGCCTCCGGGCCCCAGGTATTGTGGCTCTATGGCCTGCATAGGTAAATGCAGCATGATTTCGCGGCCTTTTTTATGGGCCCGGTCAGCCAGGGCTTTAACATGCGGAGTATGGGGTAAAAAGGCATAGGTAACATTACCGGGCAGGTCAACAGCACGGTTGTCTTCGGTATATTTGTAACCCAGATCATCAATAATAATAGCGACGTAGCTGGCGCCGGTCGGAATTTCAGGAGTGACTGGCTGAGCACTGGCCGCAAAACTAATGAGTATCAACAGAGCAGTAGCTAACAGGCATTTATGGCGGATAATATTGGTGTGTGCTGCTGTTATTTTTTTTATTATGTTTGTTGTTATCATTTTTTATCCGTTGTTTCTTTTTTCATAATATTGATGCCTTTAAGCAGGTTTAAGGCTTCATGCAGGGCATAGTCGCTTTTTTCCGGCTTGTCCAGTTCTTTATTAACTTTGTCTTTTTTATTGTTAGTACTGCTGGTTGTTGTGTCTTTTGCTTTTTTATCGGTCTGTTCCAGATGTCCTTTAAGATCAGCTTCTTTGATCTGGCCAAAGTGCATATTCTTTTTGGCCTCTAGACTGACATTAGCCAGGGTAATATCCGGTACAATGCCTTCGGCCTGGATAGAACGGCCTGAAGGTGTATAGTAGCGAGCAGTTGTCAGTTTAATAGCTGTTTTTGTGGTCAGTGGTTTAATGGTCTGTACTGAGCCCTTGCCGAAAGTGGTAGAGCCCATAATAATGGCACGACGATGATCCTGCAGGGCGCCGGCCACAATTTCAGAAGCAGAAGCAGAGCCGCCATTAACCAGTACCACCATGGGAGCGCCTTTAAGGGCATCGCCATGGATAGCGGAAAAGCGCAGTTCAGAATCCTTGATACGTCCCTTGGTATAAACTATCAGCCCTTCATCGAGGAAAACATCAGCCACATCTACTGAGCCGTTAAGTACCCCGCCCGGATTATTGCGTAAATCGAGCACCAGTCCCTTTAAGGGCTGCTTATGATTCTCCTTAACCAGTTTTTTCAGGGCTTTTTTCAGCTGTTCAGCAGTCCGGGACTGGAAACTGGAAATGCGGATATAACCATAGCCATCTTCCAGTAAGCGGGACTTCACGCTCTTAACTTTAATGACTGCCCGTTTAATCGTAATTTTAAGGGGTTTGTCATTGCCTTTACGCAGGATGGTCAGCTCAATTTTGGTGCCGGGTTTGCCGCGCATCAGTTTAACGGCTTCATCCAGTTCCATATCCTTAACCGATTTGCCGTCAATGCGGAAGATTAAGTCTCCTGGCTCAATGCCGGCCCGTTGTGCAGGGGTATCATCAATAGGAGAAATAACCTTAATCAGTCCATCTTCCATGCCGACTTCAATACCCAGCCCACCAAATTCACCGGAGGTACCTTCTTTTAAATGCTGGAAAGACTGTTCATCCAGGTAGCTGGAATGGGGATCCAGTCCGGAGAGCATGCCTTTAATGGCATTTTTTAGAATGGTTTTATCGTCAATTTTTTCCACATAGTCATTTTTAATGCTAGCAAAGGCATCGGTAAACTCTTTTAGAATATCCAGCGGCAGGGGTTCCGGGGTATTTCTGGTGTCTTTAGCATATACCTGGGCACTGATAAACGTACTGCTGATAAACAGGCTGATTATAAAAACAAGCGATACATACTTTGGCTTTAACATCCATGGCTCCGGGTTATAGGGAAAAATTGTCTGGATAACGTTTATCAGATTATTATTTGTTATAAAAGTTCAAATAAGGAGTATTTTTCAGCTAAACAGTTTATATTTTTGCCGATAGGCTTAATAATTACAATAGTTTAACGGATCTCTTTAAATAAACTGTTAACTTCTTCTTTTTTTACACCAGCGGGAGGGGTTATCAGGCTTGCCATTGTGACGTATCTCAAAATACAGGCCGGCATGTTTTAAACCACCGCTACTACCAACTGTAGCAATAATTTCATTATTCTCAACCCAGTCGCCTACTTCCTTAAGCAGGGCCTGGTTATGGGCATATAGACTCATATAGCCGTCACCGTGATCAATAATAACAATCAGGCCATAACCGCGCAGCCAGTCAGAATAGGCAATCCGGCCATGAGAAATGGCATGCACCGGTGTGCCTTCCCTGGAACGGATAATATTGCCCTGCCATTTGACTTCGCCGACACTGCGCCAGTGATTATAAAGTTTTTTTACCGTGCCTTTGGCCGGCCAGTACAGCCTGCCCCGTTGTTTGCTAAACGGTTTTTCAGTAGGCAGGGCCGGAATATCATCCAGGGCTTTTTTCAGTTTTTTGATTAAGCGGGTAAGGTTTTTTTTGTCACGCAGCAGATCTTTTAACTGTCTGTCTTTAGAGGCAATGTCCTGATCCAGTTTACTCACCAGCTCATTACGCTGCGCCTGTTTCTGTTCCAGCTGATGTTTTTCATTTTCCAGTTGGACTTGCTGTTCTCGCAGGTTTTTCCGGGTCAGACTGATGGCCTGTTTATCGGCGCTGATGCTACTGAGCAGCTGGTTGACTTCATTTATCTGTCTGCTTCGGGCACGATTAAAATAATCGTAATAAGTCATAATCCGGCTGATAGTGGCCGGGTTCTGCTGGTTTAGAAGTAATTTAATGTATTCCTGACGGCCAATATTATAACTGGCCTGTAACTGGCCGGATAGCAGTTCCTGTTGAACCGTTAATTCCCGATTGTGTTTTTCCAGGCTCTGGTTTAGCTGCTCCAGGCTGCTATTAAGCTGCTGGATTTTCTGTCCGGTGTTAAACAGTTTCCGGGCAGTATCGGCAATGTGTTGTTCTGCCTGCTGAATTTCCTGTTCCAGGCGGGACTTATTATGCTGCTGCTGTTTTAAGCTGGATTTCAGGTCTTTAATTTGCTGGCGCAGCTGTTTTAACTGCTGTTGTTTTAGCTGGCCTTTTGAGCTTGAGCTGTTGCTGCTGAATACGTAGGGCGGGAATAACAGGGAAAACAGCATAATCAGCAGCGGGAGGCGACTGATTATGGGTTGCATAGCAGGAATCGAATTATTCGACAGATGCTTCAATATCTTCCTGCAGAGTCAGCAGTGGCCGGCCATTCATTTCTGACGGAATATCCAGGCCCATCAGATACAGCATAGTCGGGGCAATATCAGATAAGGCTCCGGTTTCCGCCATAACTGCATCGCGATGACCCACATAAACAAAGGGGACAGGATTACAGGTATGGGCCGTATGAGCCTGGCCAGTATCTTCATTGAGCATCAGTTCGGCATTACCGTGATCCGCAGTGAGCAATAACTCGCCGCCAGCCTCATCAGTGGCCTTGCAGATGGCATCAATAAATTTATCCAGTGCTTCAATGGCCTTAATAGTGGCTTCTTCATTACCGGTGTGACCCACCATATCGGGATTAGCAAAGTTACAGATAATGGCATCGTACTGATCGGATTTAATGGCTTCAACCAGCTTTTCGGTCAGCAGAGGAGCATTCATTTCAGGCTGCAGATCATAGGTGGCCACGTCCGGTGAATCAATCAGAATACGATCTTCATCCGGGAAGGGCTCTTCCTCGCCACCGTTAAAGAAAAAGGTAACATGGGCGTATTTTTCAGTTTCTGCAATACGCAGCTGACGTAAACCCAGTTTGGAAATATATTCACCAAAGACATTGTTCAGTCGCTCGGGTGGAAAGGCGACCGGAATATCAAACCTGGAAGAATACTCAGTCAGGCTGACAAACTGTCCCAGTTTAAAACGGCGATCCCGTTTAAAGGCTTCAAAATCATCTTCAATAAAAGGCCGGGTGATCTGGCGGGCGCGGTCGGAACGATAGTTCATAAAGATCATAATATCGCCGTCTTCAATCCGCACCGGCTTAGTCCCTTTGGGAATAATAGCCGTAGCCTGGACAAACTCATCGGATTCACCGCGCTGATAGGCCTCGTCCAGACCTTCCATTGCCGATTCAGCACTGAATTCACCTTTACCATCGGCAATCACATCATAGGCGGATTTAATCCGTTCCCAGCGATGATCCCGATCCATGGCATAATAGCGACCTACAATTGAGGCAAAGCGTCCATGACCCAGTTCATTAAAGACAGCCTGCATAGCCTTGATGGATTCTTTAGCACTGCGTGGAGCCGTATCACGGCCATCCAGAAAAGCGTGCAGGTATAACTTGCTGACACCGCGCTCTGCGGCCAGTTTGGCCATAGCATGAATATGACATTCGTGGCTGTGTACGCCGCCTGGAGAAAGCAGCCCCATAATATGGACGGCTTTATCATTTTCCAGCGCCTGATCCACAGCTTCGGTCAGGGTGCAGTTGGTAAAGAAAGAACCGGTACGTACGGCCCGGCTGACCCGGGTATACTCCTGGTAAACGACTCGGCCGGAACCGATATTAAGATGGCCGACCTCAGAATTACCCATCTGACCAGCAGGCAGCCCGACTTCAGCACCAGAGGCCTTAATCAGGGTATGCGGTCTTTCCTTCCATAATTTGTCCCACACCGGTGTTCTGGCTTCAATAATTGCATTATGGCTTGGATTATCGGAGTAACCCCAGCCATCAAGAATAACCAGTGTTAAAGGTTTTGGGGGTGTTGATGATTTTGACATAATTTGTTCTGGATTAATCCGGTTTGGACGTTTGCAGGCAACCTGGGCGGCTTTTTCAAGCTTGCAAATGACGCGTAAAAATTAGCTCAATATGAGGGTTTGCTCAAGACTTATGTTCAGGAGTCTATATGGGGTTAAAGCCCTGTTTTATCAAGTCTGATACTAAAAAAACACTATTATACCAAAAGATTTGTGACATACACTTTATCCAGTCATTTTTTTATTCAAAACAGGGTAAAGCAGTGATACAGATGGCCTTAATAAGTTAAATTGTGTTTTTTTAGAGCAGAACAAGTAAAATAAAGTAGAAATTTTCAAAAAAAAACAAATTAAATGATTTTTTTGCAAAAAACATACTCATTACCCAAAATATTATTGTATACTGTTATTGTTATATTAGCGAATAATCCAGGCTGGATATATGATGGATATATAAAATGGATATATAAAAAGTATATGCCTGGATAAATAAAATATAAGAGATAAATAGGTGATAAATAATGGGTGACCAATTTAACCTGAGCGAGACGGACTGTTGTGATATGAAGATGGATTTAATGTCACGTGATGAAGATATTGATCGTGCTTCACGGTCGTTAAAAGCTATGTCTCATCCCCTGCGATTAAAAATTTTATGTACCCTGGGCGATGCAGAAATCAGTGTTCAGGATATTGTTGAAAAGGTAGGCACTTCACAAAGTAATATCTCACAGCATTTGGCCATTCTCCGGGACAAGGGCATTCTTGCTTCCCGTAAAGATGCAAACAGAGTGTATTATCGAGTGGGCGATGCCAGAACCTTGCGTTTAATCGGCATGATGAGAGATGTGTTCTGTACTTTAGGCAGTTAGCCGCTATTGTAAGCTCCTGTAATAAAGTACACATCAGTAATTAAATCTGCAGCGGTATTTAGTTTGTTGCTGGCAGGCTTAATTATGACCAAAAAACCAATCAGAGGTAATTTCTGTTTGGTTTTTTTTGCTTTTACCGGCACAATATACGCCTTCCGGCACTAATATAGCTTCCAGCACAAATACAGTTCTGGAACATACAGCATTAATTTTTGAGTAAATACATGGAACATTTGAACGAATTTGTCACAACGAACTGGGTGATGATCCTGATGTGGTTCTTCCTGCTGGGAATGATCATCAATTCATTTATCAAATCTTCTTACGATATCAGCGCCCTGCAGGCGGTACAGCTATTAAGCCATGAACCCGGCACCGTCATTGTGGATGTTCGTGAAGATAAGGAATACCAGTCCGGTCATATACCTGATTCCATTCATATTCCGCTCAGTGCTCTGAAAGGCCGGGTGGATGAATTAAACAGGTACAAAGATAAGCATATTATTCTGAGCTGCCGTTCCGGGAGCCGTTCGGGCCGTGCCTGCAGCATTTTGAAAAAACACGGTTTTGAAAACGTCCATAATCTGAGTGGCGGCGTAATGGCCTGGGAAAAAGAAAATTTACCAATGAAAAAAGCTTAAAAAAGGGTTAATGAGTAAAAATAATTCAGATTTTTCACACGCTTGATAAAAGGTTAAGCTATGTCCAAACAACAAGCAGAGATTACTATTTATCTGACTCAATACTGTCCTTATTGTGTTCGGGCCAGAGGCCTGCTCAATGCCAGGGAAGTCAGCTATAACGAAATTGATGTCGGTGCGCAGCCTGAATTACGCGAAGAAATGATCCAGAAAAGCAACGGTGTGACATCCGTACCGCAGATATTTATCGGCGGTACTCATGTCGGTGGTTGTGATGATCTGTTTGCCCTGGAGTCTGCCGGCAAACTGGATGAGCTGCTTTTTCCGGAATAGCTATATATAGCCATATAAAACTTTAAAACTGAATAAACGTTCCCATTTATAAGTAATAAACATTATTTTTAAAATTTATAAATGGAGAAAAGTGCATGGCAGATAGCGTACATATTGTTTGTCCTCATTGTGATGCGGTCAACCGTATTCCTGTTGCCAAACTGGCAGCCGGGGCAAAATGCGGTAAGTGTCATCAGATATTATTACCCGGTAAACCGGTAGAACTGAACGCAGACCGCTTTAACAGGCATATTCAGAAAAATGATTTACCGGTACTGGTGGATTTCTGGGCACCCTGGTGCGGTCCCTGTAAAATGATGGCACCGGTGTTTGAACAGACAGCCAGCTATTTTCAGCATAAACTGGAACTGGTTAAAGTCAATACAGAGCAGGAACAGGCTCTGGCGGCTCAATACGGTATTCGGAGCATTCCAACTATTGCCCTGTTTCACCATGGTCGGGAAATTGCCCGACAGGCGGGAGCAATGGATCAGAACAGCCTGATCCAGTGGGTGCAGAGTCATTTGTAATGCCTGCTTAAAACCGTACCTGTTTTTTACCCCTCCCCTGTTTCACGGTAAACGGCCTTAGCGTTCCCTCCTGGCAAGGGGGAGTACTGCGTCAGCGGGGAGGGGGATGAATTTGAATGGCTGTAAATATTATTTTTACTTAAATAACAATCAATAGGGAAGTCACAATTAATGGCAAACGAACAAGCAAATTCAAATGGTGAAGATCAGGCTCAACAGCAGTTTGTAATTCAGAAAATCTTCTGTAAAGATATTTCTTTTGAAACACCGAACTCACCGCAGATATTTACTGAAAAGTGGGAACCGGAACTGAAAGTCGATTTACATACTGCCGTTAATCCACTGGCTGATAATGTTTTTGAAGTGGTTTTAACCGTTACTGCTACCGTTAAAACCGAAGACAAAACAGCGTTTCTGGCAGAAGTACAACAGGCCGGTATTTTTAATGTTTCCGGTTTTGAAAAAGAGCAGATGGATCACATGCTGGGCAGTTATTGTCCGAACCTGCTATTCCCCTATGTTCGTGAAGTGATTTCCGAGCTGGTTAATAAAGGCGGCTTCCCGCAGCTTATTCTGCAGCCGGTTAATTTTGATGCCGTCTATGCCCAGCATCTGCAGCAGCGTCAGGCACAGAAAAATTCTGATGAGTCCGGTGCTGATGCCGTTCATTAATCCAGTGATGGCATAGAGACAATAGCGTGACCACAAATGAAACCATCAGTATTATTGGTGCCGGTTCCTGGGGAACTGCACTGGCAATTCTGCTGGCAAAAAACGGTCATAAAGTTCTGGTCTGGGGCAGAAATAAACAGAAAATGCTGGCCATGCAGGAGGCGGGTGAAAACCCGTTTTTTCTGCCCGGCATTGCTTTTCCTCCAGGCCTGCAGGTGACCAGTGATCTGCAGCAGGCCGTTACCAAAAGTCATGATCTGCTGCTGGTTATTCCCAGCCATGCCTTTCGTGATACCCTGAACAAAATTAAGGCCATTAACCCTGATATTCAGCATATCTCCTGGGCCACCAAGGGTCTCGAAGCAGAGACCAGCCAGTTACTGCATCAGGTGATCGCAGAAGTGCTGGGTAAGGTACCCAATCAGGCCGTTATATCAGGACCTACTTTTGCAAAAGAAGTGGCCATAGGCCTGCCGACCGCCGTTACCATTGCGGCCAATAACCCCGACTATTCACAACATCTTGCCAGACTGCTCTGCAATGAAACCTTCCGGCCGTATTTAAGTGATGATATAACCGGACTGGAAGTGGGCGGTGCGGTCAAAAATGTTATGGCTATTGCGGCCGGTATAGCCGATGGTCTGGGTTTCGGGGCGAATACCCGTTCGGCGCTGATCACCCGGGCATTAAATGAAATAGGCCGGCTGTCAGGCAGACTGGGTGGCCAGCAAAAAACCCTGATGGGACTTTCCGGGCTGGGTGATTTACTGCTTACCTGTACCGATGATCAGTCCAGAAACCGACGCATGGGGCTGGCCATTGGTAAAGGTCAGAGCATGGAGCAGGCCCAGGAAGAAATACAGCAGGTGGTTGAAGGCGTGCAGACCGCCAGGCTGGTTTATGCCCTGGCTAATCAGCTTGAAGTGGAAATGCCGATTGTCGAACAGGTTTACAGGGTACTTTATGAGAACCTGCCGCCCAGAGAGGCCGTGCATAATTTATTGAGCAGAGATTACAAAGCTGAATAGGCCTGCCCCTATGAACCACAATCCCATAGGTATTTTTGATTCCGGCCTGGGCGGGCTGTCAGTCTTACATCAGGTCTGCCAGGTACTCCCCGATGAAACCATTCTCTATGTGGCTGACAGTGCCCATGCCCCCTATGGCTGTAAAGATGAAACCTTTGTTGAGCAACGCTCCCGAATCATTACCGAAAAACTGCTTGAACAGGGTGCCGGGGTTATCGTTATTGCCTGTAATACCGCCACTGCATCTATTATTGATCAGTTCCGTCAGGATTATGGTATCCCCTTTGTCGGTGTGGAGCCGGGTATAAAACCGGCAGTGCGGATCACCCAGAATGCCAGAGTAGGGGTGCTTGCCACTACCGCCACAATTGCCAGTGAACGTTATCGGCAGCTTATAGAACGTTATGCTCAGTCCATTAAGCTATACAGCCAGGCCTGTCCGGGACTGGCGGATAAAGTGGAACAGGGTGCGGTAGCCGCAGCGGATACCAGAGCTTTACTGAACACATATCTGCAGCCTCTACTGCAGCAGGATATTGATACCCTGGTGCTGGGCTGTACCCATTATTCCTTTTTAAGTGATACCATCAGAGAAATGGTGAATGCCAATATTACTCTGGTGGATACCAGCCGTGCGGTAGCGGATCAGCTCAGCAGAATTATCGGGCAGGATGAAAATAAAACAATAAGCCGCTCACCGGCAGTCCATTACTTTACCACGGGTTCAGTATCGGCTAGCCGGCAGGCTATCAAAACTCTGCTGGAGCTTGATGTGCCTGTGAATCATTTTTAAGCCCATAATGAGGAAATAACTGATGTTCCATATTGCCTTATTTGAACCCAGAATTGCCCCCAATACCGGCAATATCATCCGTTTAAGTGCCAATAACGGCTGTGCATTACATCTGATTGAACCGCTGGGCTTTGATTTTGAGGAAAAGAAACTGCGCCGTGCCGGTCTGGATTATCATGACCTGGCCCATGTTACCCGCTATCCGGATTATAAACACTTTGCCGAGGCCATGCAGGGACGACGAATTTTTGCCTGTACCACTAAAGGCACCCGTGATTATGCCCAGGTCAGCTATCAGGAGGGTGATGTACTATTATTTGGTTCTGAAACACACGGTCTGTCCGATGCGGTTATGCAGAGCATTGATCCGGAAAAACGCATTCGTATTCCCATGAAATCAGATAACAGAAGTCTGAATCTGTCTAACGCCGTTGCGATTATCAGTTACGAAGCATGGCGCCAGATGGGATTTAAAGGCGGGGAATAAAAGCCTGAGTAAAACTTCAGCTCTGTTTTGAAGTCGCCACAGTCTCATAAACGGCCGCACTAATCACCAGCAAACCGCCGGCCACTGTTTTCCAGTCGGGCATTTCCGCCAGAAAAACAGCCGCAAATGCAGTACCGTAAACTACCTGCATACAGCCAATCAGGCTGGCGGTTTTAGCTTTCAGGTGCAGTAAACTATTGGCAAACAGAGTGTGCGGCAAAGCGGTAAAAAATATCCCCAGAACCAGTAACTGCAGCCACTGCCATTGTGTGACCTGCGGGATCACCTCTGCAGCAAAAGGCAGCAGCAGAACCATAACCACCAGGTTCTGATAAAACAGGGCATGACGGGCAGATGTGGCTTTAAAATAACGCCCCTGTAAAATATTGCGCAGGGCAAATAATAACGCTGAAAGTACGCCCCAAAATACGCCCTGTGTCGTTTGATTACTAATACTGAACTCGGGTACTAACAGGCTGATACCAAAGAGTACAATCAGAGCAGAAATAATATCCCTGATATGGGGTCTTTCACCATGAAAAAAGGGTTCCAGAAATACGGTGATCACCGGAAAGGTGTACAGGGAAATCATGCCCACTGCAATGGATGATATCTGCATGGCATGGAAATAGGTGACCCAGTGAGTACCCAGAAAAAAGCCCAGCACCAGTACAATAAAATAATCCCGCCGGCGTTTCAGATACAGGTTTTCCCGTCGCCAGAAAATATACAGGGCAATGGCCAGTGCCGCAAAGATACTGCGCAGCAGGGTGATTTCAACGGCACTGAGGCTGATCAGTTTGGCAAATAAAGCGGTCAGGCCAAAAATTAGTACCGCAGCATGAACCGAAAGCAGACCTTCCTTATGATTCTGTATCCGCTCTGACATTATCAATGCGCAGCCGGATCCAGCAGTTTAACCCAGTGCTTAAGCTGCTTCTGAGAGCGGGTGTTCAGGTGTAACTGACAAGCTACGTTGGCTGTTACAATAACATCAGGCTGTTCAGTATTGAGCGCCTGCAACCCGTACGGTGAGATCATGTTCAGCTTAAGTTTTATGATTATTGGCCGGTGTCTGCTTAATGGCGGTTAGTTTTTCAGTATCAATAATTATCTTGCGGTAAAAATTGGGTAAAGCACTTATGACAGACATTATTAAGGCTGCCAAATAAGGAATTGATTGAACCAGCAGGGCAATAAACCACAGCAGAGTATCCAGGTTATCCAGAGATAATTGATAATATACGGCGAAAGCGCATAACCAGATTAAGAACAGAATCAGGCTTTCTTCACGGGCGGAGGCAATGGCTTGATATAAAGCGGCTGACTGTTCCATTTTCGGGGTTCTTAAAAAGGGTCGGCCGCTGGTGAACAGGCCCAGCCACATGGCTTTGGCAATGGTGTGAGACAATGCCAGACCGGCAAGCGCGGCTGTCAGAGTCTGGCGTAAGGTACTGACAACATGCATTCCCTGATACAGGTAAATCAGTTTAAGCAGTTTAAATAGAAACAGACTCAGGGGTAATATCGAGAATATAATCAGCGGCGGATCAATTTTGTTTGGAAACAGAATCATTCCGGCAGTCCATAATATGGCAGCGCTGTTAAATATTAAATTAATGCCATCGGCGATCCAGGGTAACCAGCCGGCAATAAAATGATAACGTTGACCAGGACTTAAACTGCTTTTTATTCTGCCTGTCAGTGCCCCAGCATGGTTACGCATGATCTGCATGGCACCATAAGCCCAGCGAAAACGTTGATTTTTATAATCAGCAAAGGTATCGGGCATCAGACCCTTGCCGTAACTGCGGGCAATGTAAACAGCTTCATGGCCGGCTTTAAATATCATCAGACCCAGTTCTGCGTCTTCGGTAATGGTTTGTTCACTCCAGCCACCAACTTGTTCAAGTACGCTGCGTCGTACCATGGTCATGGTGCCGTGCTGAATAATGGCATTGCGTTCATTTCGAGTGACCATGCCAATATGGAAAAACCCCCGGTATTCTGAAAAGCACATAGCCTTAAAGGCATTTTCATTAAAGTCACGATAATCCTGGGGAGCCTGTACAATAGCTACCTGTTCACGTTGAAATTGTGGGACCAGTTCTTTCAACCAATTGGAACTGACACAATAGTCACTATCTATAACCGCAATAATGCTGGCTTCGGGAGATGATTTACTGAGTGCATAATTCAGGGCGCCGGACTTAAACCCGGGCAGTGGATCTTTATGAAAAAATCTGAATTTGTTTCCCAGAGTCTGACAATGGGTCTGTACGGGTTGCCAGATGTCTGGATCTTTGGTGTTATTATCAATAACAATGACTTCATAATTGCGATAGTCCAGTTTTGACAGAGCATTGAGTGTTTCAATCATCATATCCGGCGGTTCATTATAGGCAGGAACATGAATGGATACCATGGGCTGCTCGCTATGAGCCTCAAATACCAGAGGCACAAATTTACGTCTTCGCTCTTTAACCCAGAGTGTTTCAGCCCATTCATGTGCTTCAATTAAAAGCACCAGGGCAACGCCAAACATACCAAAAATTAATACTATGCCAACAATGATATCGGTTAGATTGAGGTACTGGTCAATATAGTTATAGATGATCCAGACCAGAACCGAGGCCAGGGAAAGTGCTATGATTCCAAGAAACAGACGACCATTATGATTGAGGGTTTTTGCATCAATAGACATCAGTGCGAAAATAAACATCGCAATTAATGCGGAAATAACTGACAATAATTGCCATTGTGGGATTTCTACAATGGGACGGGTAAATTCAAATTTTGCTTTTCGCTGCACATCGTAGACCCCCCAATAAGCACCTATATCTCCTTCCTGGGTCTGTTTCCAGGGTTGATCAAAAGCCTCCATCACATAATAAATGTAATCATTCTGTTCGGCTTTATCTAAAAAACGGCGTAAAAAAGTAGCCTGATTGGCCACAGAGGCTACGGCCTTTTTAAAGGTTCTGCCATGACTGGGCCAGCCGACTTCAGCCAGAATGATGGGTTTGTCCGGATACAGGGTTTTCAGGTAGTCAAGTCGATTTTCAATATGTCCTACAGCATTATCCAGTGATACACCTTCCCAGAAGGGTAGCATGTGTACGGCCAGATAGTCTACATGTTTGACCAGTTCCGGATTGGCTGCCCAGATATCCCATGGTTCTGCAGTACTGACCGGCATGCCAAGTTCAGCACGAACATGATCAAGATGCCGGATTAACTGGTTCAGTGACAGATCTTTTCTTAATAACACCTCATTGCCCACCATAACACGAACCACATTTCGACGGTTTTTATCCGCTATTCGAATAAGTTTTTCAACTTGCTCGGAATTTGCAGCTTCATTGCGGTTGAGCCAGCCTCCCAGGGCGACATTCAAATGGTATTGGTGTGCCAGTTCAGGGATCAGGGCCAGGGTGGAGTTAACACTATAAGTGCGTAAAGCATGAGTTTTACCGGCCAGAAGGGCCAGGTCGGATTTGATTTCCTCAACACTGGGGTAGTGGTTCCGGGCCGGGTCATCATCGGAGCGCATGGGGGAGAAGGAAAAACCCTGAATGGTATCCGGCCAGAGGGGTTCCATTTCAGGTCGATTGGCCAGAGCCCAGATGGCTATGGTCAGTAAGGCAATACTGAGTAATATAATAATATTAAAGAGTTTCATCTTACTTTTTTCATCTTGTTGCTATGATGTCCATATCCTGTTGTTATATATGCAATGTTAACATTTGTTAATATTGCAATCAGGACTTTGTTCTCATATTTTTTAATCAGCCCTGAAAAACATGTTCTGACATTATAAGAGGGCAGCCGGATCCAGCAGTTCAATCCAGTGCTTAACGGGTTTCTGAGTGCGGGTGTTCAGGTGTAACTGACAACCTACGTTGGCTGTTACAATCACATCAGGCTGTTCAGTATTGAGTGCCTGCAGTTTATTGCTGAGTAACTGCTGACTGAGTTCCGGCTGCAGAATGGAATAGGTACCGGCTGAGCCACAGCATAAATGGCTGTCCGGTACCTCGGTAAGTTCAAAGCCAAGCTGCTGCAAAATGCCTTCTACAAGACCATTAAGCTGCTGACCATGCTGCAGGGTACAGGGAGAATGAAAGGCCACCCGGCTGCCGGCTTTAATATTCAGGACAGACAGATCTTCGGCTGCCAGTACTTCAGATACATCGCGGCACAGCTCTGACACGGTCCGGGCTTTTGATGCATACTGTGGATCATCCGCCAGCAGATGGCCGTAATCCTTAACCTGAACCCCGCAGCCGCTGGCGGTAATAATAATGGCTTCGGCACCGTTTTCAATATGCGGCCACCAGGTATCAATATTGGTTTTAATAAACTCTCTGGCTTCAGCACTGGCGGCCATATGCTGGCTGACGGCTCCGCAGCAGCCCTGACCAGCAGGGCTGATCAGACTGATCCCCAGTTTGTCCAGTACCCGGCTGACGGCTTCATTGGTATTGGGTGTAGTAACTGACTGAGCACAGCCTTCCAGGATCAGCATCTTGCGTGTATGTTGGTTAACAGCACGCTGAGTTGGCGTCTGTTTAACCGGCAGCTTGTTTTTAAAAGCCGCAGGCAACAGTGGTTTTACGAGCTGTGCCAGATTAAGCAAAACAGAAAAACGTCCGGGATAAGGCAATAGTTTACGCAATACCAGACGCTGTAATTTCTCTCCGGTTGGACGGGCAACCCGCTGTTCCACCAGCTCACGGCCAATATCAACCAGACGGCCGTACTGCACCCCGGAGGGACAGGTGGTTTCACAGGCACGGCAGGTCAGGCAGCGATCCAGATGCTGCTGAGTGACACGGGTAACCGGCTGGCCTTCCAGAAGCTGTTTAATCAGATAAATCCGCCCGCGCGGGCCGTCCAGTTCATCACCCAGCAACTGATAAGTCGGGCAGGTGGCGGTACAGAAGCCACAATGAACACAGGCACGCAGAATATTTTCTGCCTCACGTCCAGCCTTAGTGGCAAGAAATTGTTCAGTAATGGATGTCTGCATTACAGCTCCCGGTACATACGGCCAGGGTTAAAAATGCCCTGTGGATCAAAAGCCTGTTTTAAACGACGATGTATCGCCAGCAGGGGTTCCGATAGAGGGTGAAAAACTCCGGCATCCGTATCCCCTTTAAACAGCGTCACATGACCGCCTATATCAGTAATGGTCTTATATAAAGACTCATGATTATTATCCGTATTGCCTTTGTCAGCTATATACTCGCTATCGGCAATATACCAGCGCTGAGCACCGCCCCAGTCAATGAGCTGTTTACCCTGCAGATCGATAGCCGGGGTGTCTGCAGGCACCGCCAGCCGCCACAGTGGTTTATCGTTCTTAAAAAAGCCGTGCTGTAATTCCCGAATACTCTGCCAGAAGCTCTGGCTGTCGTCCAGGCTGTCTCCGCCAATGCGCCGGGCGCCAGAGGCCACGGCAGAGGGTGCACCGGATAAACGAATATATAATAGTGCTCCGTCATAACAGGCTGCAGACAGCGGCAGTGGTGAGCCGGCCCACTGGTTCATCCAGCTAATGGCATCCTGTATGGAACATTCCAGCACCTGGGTCTGCTCGGATTCCGGCAGGGGCAGAACTTTTAAACTGATATCCAGAAGCACCCCCAGCGTACCCAGGGCACCGACCATTAAACGGGAGACATCATAGCCGGCCACATTTTTCATGACTTCACCGCCAAAGTGCAGAATCTCAGCCTCACCATTAATAATACGTGAGCCGAGCACAAAATCACGAGCTGACCCTGTATACGGACGCCGGGGGCCGGAAAAACCGCAGGCAATGGTTCCGCCCAGGGTGGCCTGTTGAGCGTCCGAGGCTGGTTGATTGCCTGCGGCCTGTAAAGAGCCACTGGAAAAAAGCGGCGGTTCAAAGGCGAGCATTTGCTGCTGTTCTGCCAGAACCGCCTGTAATTCATGTAAGGGGGTTCCGCTGCGGGCCGTGATCACCAGTTCCTTAGGCTCATAATTAATAATGCCCTGATGTTCACGGGTACTTAAAACACGGCTGTTTTCAGTTGCAGCCGGGGTATTACCATAAAAGGCTTTACTGCCGCTGCCTTTAATAAGCAGAGCCTGTTGTTGTGCCCGGGCTTCCTGAACCGCCTGCTGCAGATTTTTGCTGTTATCGTTATTTATCATAATTCAGTTTAATGGCTGCACGAAGCTGAGCCGGAGCCAATGGTGCGGTATTCGCTGCAGCGTTTTGGCTGGGGAATGGCCTTGCCGGGATTCAGCAGACCGTGCGGATCAAAAGCCGCTTTTAAACGCCGGAACTGTTCCAGTTCAGCTTCACTGAACTGCACACACATCTGGTGAATTTTTTCATGCCCAACACCATGCTCGCCGGTAATAGTGCCACCCACTTCAACACTGAGTTCCAGAATTTCTGCCCCGAAATCTTCGGCCCGTTGCAGTTCGCCGGGGGTATTGGCATCGTATAATATCAGAGGATGTAGATTGCCGTCACCGGCATGAAAAACATTAGCCACCGGCAGTTGATAATGTTCTGATAACTGGCTGATCCGGGTCAGTACGGTACCCAGCTGCTTTCTGGGAACCGTACCGTCCATACAGTAATAATCCGGTGATAAACGGCCTACGGCCGGGAATGCGGATTTTCGACCCTGCCAGAAGCGCAGCCGCTCGGCTTCGTCTCTGGCGGTGCGCACCTCACTGGCACCGCAGGCGGTCAGTACATCGTAAACCCGTTTACTGTGTTCGGACACTTCTTCATTAGTACCGTCTACTTCGCATAATAAAATGGCTTTGGCATCTCTGGGATAGCCGGCATGGACAAAATCTTCAGCGGCCTGAATGGCCAGAGCATCCATCATTTCCAGGCCGGCAGGTATAATACCCTCGGCAATAATTTCGCCCACGGAATCCGCTGCTTTTTCCACGTCATCAAAGGCGGCCAGCAGAACCTGCGCCCGTTCCGGCTTAGGCAGTAATTTAACCAGTACTTCCACCACGATGCCCAGCATGCCTTCAGAGCCGTTCATTAAGGCCAGTAAATCATAACCTGCACTGTCCAGAGCTGCTGAGCCAAAAGTCACCAGTTCCCCTTCAGGTGTCACCACTTTTAACTCAAGAACATTATGCACCGTCAGGCCGTATTTAAGACAATGTACTCCGCCGGAATTTTCCGCCACATTACCGCCAATGGTACAGGCAATCTGAGAGGAGGGATCGGGAGCATAATACAGACCGTGTCTGGCGGCGGCTTCAGAAATGGCCAGATTGCGTACCCCGGGCTGTACCCGTGCTGTGCGGGTCAGTGGATTGATGTCCAGAATTTTATTAAACCGACTCAGTCCCAGCAGGATGCCGTTTTCCAGCGGCAGGGCACCGCCAGATAAACCGGTGGCGGCACCGCGGGCGACCACTGGAATGTTTTCCCGGTAACAGAGCTTAACGACCTGCTGTAACTGCTCAACAGTCTGGGGCAGAACGGCCAGCAGAGGCATTTTACGATAGGCGGGCAGGCCGTCACATTCGTAAGGGCGTAAGGCTTCCGTTTCGGAAATAATGGCTGCTGCCGGTAAAAACTGTTTTAATTTACTGCTTAACTCAGACTTGTTCATCCGCTCTCATAAGCTCTCGTAGAATCTAAAATCCTGTTATTATATCAGGCCACTATAACAGAGAATTTTATATGGCTACTATCAATATTATGGCACTGCGTCATAGTGCTTTTTATGCCCCGTTACTGGTCACCATTAACGGCGGTTATCTGCAGAAACAGGGGCTGAAACCCGTTTATCGTATTGCCGGCCCGGATAATACTATTGAGCAGAACCTGCTGAGCGGGTCAGTGCAACTGGCCCAGTCTGCACCGGCAGTGAGTTTTGCCGCTCTGGAACAGGGCAAACCCATTGATATTGTACACTTTGCGGTCATAAATAACCGGGATGGTTTTTATCTAACCGCTCGTGAAGCCTCAAAGGATTTCCAGTGGTCCGATCTGCACGCTCAGGAGGTGCTGGTTGACCACCTGTTCCAGCCCTATGCAACCCTGCGCTACGCCATGTATCTGAACAATGCTGACTTTGATAATATGGATATTATTGATGCCGGTAATGTGCAGCAAATGGATCAGGCTTTTCGCCAGGGTCAGGGTAATTATGTCCACCAGCAGGGACCAGCGCCACAGCAACTGGAAAAAGACGGCCTCGGGCAGATCGTCGCCTCCATCGGTGAAGCTATAGGCCCGCTGGCATTCAGCAGCCTGTGCGCCACCCCCGACTGGCTGGAAACCGACATGGCCCAGACCTTTATACACGCCTATCAACAGGCCATTCAGGACGTCATAGACCAACCCGCCATCCGTACCGCCGAAACCATTGCAGGCTTTCTGCCGGATATCGATAACGATGTGCTAATCCGCACCATTGAAGACTATAAAAACCTCAAGACCTGGCAGGCTGATATCAACATTAATGAGGATAGTTATAATAATCTGCTGAAAGTCTTTTTACATAGTGGGTATATAAGTAAAGAGCATCCGATGGGAAGCTGTGTGGTAAGCGTTCAGCGCTGAGAAAGAGCCAGAGCAAAAGGACTTATCCTCAAGTAGATACAAAATATTACTTGACTGAAGAAAAAGAGCTTTTAAAATTTTTTCGCTCAACGCTCAACGCTCAACGCTCAACGCTCAACGCTCAACGCTCAACGCTCAACGCTCAACGCTCAACGCTCAACGCTCAACGCTCAACGCTCAACCCGCCAGCTTCTCCTGAGCTGCCGCCAGCGCCACTCCCGTATGCACCTTATCCCCCAGCACCGCTTCCAGAGCCGCCAGGCACAGCATAATGTTTTCAGCACGACTACTATGTCCCATCAAGCCGATACGCCAGACTTTACCGGCCAGGGCGCCCAGACCGGCACCGATTTCCAGGTTAAATTCATTCAGTAAACGGCCGCGTACTTCGGCATCATCTACGCCTTCAGGAATGGTTACCGAGTTTAACTGCGGCAGACGATGATCTTCTGCTACTACAAATTCCAGGCCCATGGCTTCCAGACCGGCACGCAGGGCCAGGTGGTTGTCCATATGACGTTTCCAGGCGTTGTCCAGACCTTCATCCTGCAGCATAACCAGAGCTTCGTGCAGGGAATACATGGCATTAACCGGAGCGGTATGGTGATAGGCACGTTTGGCATTTTTGCCCCAGTAACCCATGACCAGATTCAGATCAAGAAACCAGCTCTGTACGGGTGTTTTGCGGGCCTTAATGGCGGCAACGGCTTGGTCACTCATACTGACGGGCGAAATACCGGGAGTACAGGACAGGCACTTCTGGGTGCCGGAATAAATGGCATCAATTCCCCAGTCATCCACACGCAGTTCAGAACCGCCCAGGGAAGTCACTGCATCAACAATGCTCAGGCAGTCGTATTTACGCGCCAGCTCGCATAAGGCTTTGGCATCAGAAGAGGCACCGGTGGAAGTTTCTGCATGGACAAAGGCCAGCACCTTGGCATCAGGATTGGCTTTAAGTGCATCTTCTACTTTATTTAAATCAACTGTTTTGCCCCATTCATCTTCCACCATAACAGCGGTGGCACCCAGACGTTCAACATTTTCTTTCATGCGGCCGCCAAACACACCGTTCTGACAGACAATGGCTTTGTCACCAGCTTCAAGCAGATTAACAAAGCAGGTTTCCATACCGGCAGAACCGGGGGCAGAAACGGCAATGGTCAGTTCATTTTTTGTCTTAAAAGCATACTGCAGCATGCTTTTGACTTCTTCCATCATTTCCACAAATCTGGGATCCAGATGGCCGATAGTGGGACGGGACAGGGCTTCCAGAATACGCGGATGGACATCAGACGGGCCGGGGCCCATTAAGGTTCGAACAGGGGGTAAAAATGATGTAATACTCATAAATAATTCTCAGGGGTAATAAATAATGAGGCCATTTTGCCATAAACCTAGTGTTTTAGTAAAGTATTTGCTTTCCGGCTTTTTTGACATATTCAGGAATAGTAACCACAATGGCTCAAAAAACCAGAATATTGCCGTGTTTTGAGTGACTTTTTTGAATTAATCTCTGTAGCAGTTAATCCGATCCGGAGCCAGAAATGGATACTTTAAACCTTGTTATTCTTGCCATTATAAGCCTGTTTGTACTCTTTCAGCTGTCTTTTTATTATAAAGCCTGGCGTTTAAAAGGCTCAAAGGTAGGCACTATTCTCAAGGAAGAGGGCATCAGTGGTAATTACGATGAACTGCTGCTGTTTTTTCACAGCGACCACTGCCCACCCTGTAAACAGATGATGCCGGATATTAAGTCATTAATGGAAAATAATCCCAATATTATCCCGATTGATATTGGTATTTTTATGAACCTGGCCAGGCGCTTAAATGTAAGAGCTACACCGACTACTTTATTTATTAAAAATGGTGAAGTAAAAAAAGTATTACTGGGGCGTCAGTCAAGGCGGGTGATTGAAAAGTTGTTTGTCTCAAAATAAGCTACAAAAAACTCTAGCATTAGATTTAAATACCCAACTTCAGGTGTAATGTTCTTTGATATTACTATATATTAAGAAAAATTGAAAAACCATATGCAAATTATGAGGCACAATATGCAGTTTAGAAGAAACTGGACTCGCAAACAATTGTTAGTTGCTTTCATGCTTTACTGCCAGCTTCCATTCGGGAAATTACATTCACGAAATCCAGAAATAGTTAAGTACGCTGAATTGATAGGGCGTACACCTTCTGCTTTAGCAATGAAATTAAGCAATATTGCAAGCCTTGATCCAGTCATTACTTCAACCGGTAGAAAGGGACTAAAAGGGGCATCTATATTGGATCAGGAAATATGGGATGAAATGCAAAATGACTGGGAAAAGTTTGTAGAAGAAGCGGTACAGTCATTAAATGAAATTTCAGGTGAACAGATAGAAAAAATAACTGGAATAGAAAAAGAAAGCTATATTGGAAAGACAAGATTAGTTGAAACAAAGGCAAGAGTTGGTCAGAATTTTTTTCGAGCTTCTGTAATGAGTGCTTACAATGAAAAATGTTGTATTTCAGGACTATCTCATACCAGCCTTTTAGTTGCGAGCCATATTATTCCTTGGAAAGACGATGAAACACAAAGGCTTAACCCAAGAAATGGCCTCGCATTATCAATGCTGCATGATAAGGCTTTTGATTTGGGTATGATTACTATTGATGAGAACATGAGGGTTGTAGTTTCGCATAAATATATTGATGAAGGAGATGCGTTTTATAACCAGTCAATAAAGTCATTTGAAGGTAAATTGATAACTTTACCAGAAAAATTCATTCCAGAGCTGAGTTTTCTAGAATTTCACAGGGAAAATATATTTGAGAAAAGGGAGTTTTCATCATGAATGTTTTATTTGATTATTTTCAGGAATGAAAAATAAGCTGATTTATACATATTAACTATTAAGCTGAAAATGTACTAATAGATGGTGGTTTTTTTGTGGCAGATAAATGTAAGGCGTAAATAAATAACAATACAATTTTTATTTACCTTTACAGGATAGCGTCTATACTTTTACCAAACATAAAAATTTAAGAGACGTGGATAAATGGCTGTAAAAAAGACTAAAACTAAAACAACTGATGATGTATTGCTGATTTTATGTAAATCGGTGCAGAAGGTGCTTTCTCAAACAACTAAAACGGATATTCAGTATTCGCCGACGGTACAGAAAATAACCAAAACCTGTCTGAAGCCGGATATTGGCTGTTTTGTGCTGTTTGAAGGGGCTTTTTCCGGGCTGGTGATTATTAATATGTCGGCCGGTGCGGCGGTAGAGATTTACAGTAATTATATGAAACAGATGGGTTTTAAGGATAATGAGATTTCTGAACAGCATACTTCAGATGATGTGGGTAATATGCTGGGGGAATTAATGAACCAGATTGTGGGTGATTTTCAGGGTGAGCTGGAGCATCAGCTGATGCTGTCCATTAACCAGACCCAGCCGAAAATGCTGGTGGTGAATAAAGAGCTCATTTTATCCATTAATGCCAATATTGAACGACCCCAGTCCAGACGGGTGATTTTCCGTACCGGCAGTCATAAAACCTTCAGCCTGGAAATGTCCATGGAAAAAACGGATTTTATTGAACTGGATGATCCGGATAACCAGAATTACGCCGATCCTAATATCACTAAGGATGAACAGAATAAGGCATTTCTGGAAGATCTGGATATTTAACTTGAAGAAATCTTTCGCGTGGGCAAATTGCCCACGCTTATCATTCTCTATTTGTCTTTAATTATTCTACCCGGTTCGTCCTGTTCCAGGTACTCCTCTTCAGCTTCAGATAAATCCACCTCATCATAGCCGGTGATCATGGGTTTGATATGCTCAATGGTAGAGTGTCCGGTGGTCAGCAGATATATATGGATAATAATAAACACTGCCATGGCATAAGCGCCAATAGTATGCAGTGTGGCAATCCATTCCAGGGAACCGCTGGTCAGGGCGCCCTGTCCCCAGAAGCCGTACAGCAGATAAGCCAGGCCGGTGAGCCATAACAGGGGAAATAATACCAGTTTCAGTGCCAGATAGGACATTGCCTGCAGGGGATTGTGCTTATGCCAGAAGCGTTTGCGGTAGGGGTGATCTTCACCCAGAAAAATACCCCAGGCATAATAGCGCAGAACTTTAAACAGTCCATTACGGGTAGGCATATAATGACGCCAGTTGCCAGTGGTCAGATGCCAGAAGATGGCAAAGGTCCACAGCACCATTAAACCCAGTGCAGAAATGACATGAACCCATACCATGGTTTCAAAATCAACCAGCTGGTGAAAGCCATGGATACCTGCGCCGGAGAACAGCAGGGTAAATATCAGCAATGCCTGAGTCCAGTGCCAGAACCGTTCAAAGCGGCTGAAAACTTTAACTTTTTGTAAACTCATGATGCTTTCCTCCTGCGGCTAAACAGTATACGGATCAGGCCATGTACCAGGACGCCGAGTAAGGTGGCCAGTACAGCAAAAATACCAATTTTTTCAACCCAGGGGTTTGTGTCTCTGCCTGGAATATACATACCTTCCAGATCTTTCAGACGTCCGTCTTTAGAGTGGCATTCCTTACAGGCCAGGGCTTTTTCCTTGGGTGCCACCATGTGGGTGACGGGCCAGTAGGACCAGGTTTTGACAAAATCGAAGTCACCGCTATAGGGCAGCTGAAAATCGGCCATGCCGTGTTTAATGGCACGGGCAAAATCATAATTGCCCCAGAAAGCATCGGGGTCATTACCCCATAAGTGCATATACACCAGAGTATTATTACCCTTATCGTAAGGCTGGATGGTTTCCATACGCTTAAACGGCCAGATTCGGGAATTGGGATCATCAGGACTGCCTTCCAGATGATTAATTTCTACTGGCTTAGCGGGATCAAATTTATCATGTACGGTCAGATAACGTTCGGTACCGTTAAACCAGACATACATGGGTTTGAGGTTTTCACCGTATTTAAAATTACCCTTAATGGATTTATAGGTATGGCGGGGTTCACCATTACCCTGGATATAGCCCTCTTCACGATAGCCTTCACCGTTTTTCAGCTTACCGGCTGTGCGCCAGTCCCAATGGGTTTTGGTTGCAACACCGCCGGTGGCGTATTCGGGAATATGACAGGTCTGGCAGGCAACCCGGTCAGTATGATCATTCAGTTTCAGTCCCATTAAGTTAGCGGGATGGGGCTGCAGACCATGACAGCTTTCACAGGTCGCCGTCTGTCGTGCCAGGCCGGGCTTGCCCTGACCTATGGTGTCTTTGGCTATGGGCTCATAACGGCTGCCGGACCATTCATGACCTTCGCCTACATGACAGATAACACAGGAGAAGTTTTCCCCGTCAACTCCCATGTGTACATCTACGCTTTTGGGCGGTTCAAAGAGTACTGAGGATAAATCACCGTGTTTAACATTATCGCCGCCGCCACCGTAAAAATGGCAGGCACCGCAGTTACTGCGTCCCGGCAGGGTGACACTTTGTGCGACTTTGGTCAGGTCAATTTTGGGCTTGCCTTCAAACATGACGGCACAGGCTTTATTACCGGGAGATGGAGGGAGTTTATAATAGGTACCTGTGGATTCATGGCAAACCAGGCAGTCTATATTGTCCTCATTTTTAAAGTCATAGGTACGGGCATCGGTCATACCGTAACCGGCATGACACTGGGCACACATGCCTTCGTTACCGGCAGCATTAGTACAGAAATTATTAACCAGAACACTCTTGCCCAGATCCTGTCCGGTTTTATCAATATGAACTTTCCAGGTCCAGTGCTTGTTTTTTATAAACTGATGCCCGGCCTTATTATGACAGCTCAGACAGGCTTTAGTGACTTCCGGTCCGCTGCTAAAGGGACCCTGCAGTTCTTTTAGTTTGGAATGATCCGTTGTGGAGGTGTCCTCGGCTTTTTCACCCAGGATAACAACCGACTTATCGACCGGGCGTTTTTTGGCCGTAATATCGTATTCATTAATACCCAGCTCGGTATTACCACCTTCTACTGCAGCCATACTGGCGCCGGGCTGGCTGGCGGCAAGCGACAGTGGAGGAATAAAATTAAACAGCAAATAGCATAGTATCAGGTACTTTCTGTTTAATACGCTACTAAAAGCCATACTCAGTTTCAACATGAGGGGATACCTCTCAATTGTTATTGATTTTGAGCAGTTGTAAACTGCTGTCTGATTTTTGTCGGAAGGAGGGAATAAAAACCCCTGTATTACGGCCTTTTATAATAATAGAAATATGACCGTTTATTATTTTTTATAGAGCCATCCTGTTCTTTTACAATCAACAGAATGGCCTTTTTTAATAAATATTATCTGTTATATTTTATAAAAATATTTTAACTTTACCTTGATCTGTACCAAGGTAAATTAAATTAATAAGCTTTTTTGGCCGCTTTCATTTTGCGGTAAATTTTGGTCCTTCGATTAATACCCAGTACTTCAACAATGCGATCCAGTGCCATATCAAAGGCCCTGTCAAAGCCATGCAGATCGATGCTGATGCTACCCCAGGAAATACTGCCGTCAGGCAGGCGAATGCGCAGCTTGAAAATATCCACAACTCTGCCCTTGTTCTGCTGCTGCTGGCGGGTCAGGCCCACAATGCGCCCATCGCTGTGAAATTTAATCGGGTTGGCGGTTTCCATTTCCTGCTGATATTCTTTTTGCATGGCCAGCAGTTCCCTGTCTCTGGCCCTGGCCAGGGCACGAATTTCACGTTCACGTTTTTTGGTTACCGGTTTGCCATTTTCGGTCAGGTAGTAGACTTCATCATAAATGACATCACCGATTTTACGGTAGACTCTAAGACGGTGCCCATAGTGAGCATTATTTTCAGATACACCCATAATTACACCTATCCTTTGTTAAACAGAAATATTAAGCTTAAATAAATCAGTTTAATCTGTATAAAGCTGAACTGTATGAACTGTACAAAGTTAAGCCTGAATTAAAGAAAGATTAATTCTAATATCTTTAATTATAACGCTTCGGGTGAGAGTCATGAAAGAGCAAAAAACTGATCTGTATCATGTAAGAAGCAGGTTTTGGGTTTAGGTGAGAGGTTTTCAGGGCCTGGGGGCGTTAGCCGCCGGTCATGGACATAAAGCGGACGACCTTTTCAGGTTTTTCATTAAATTCATGTTTAAGCGGTTTCAGATTAATGGCATCACGGATGACCTGGTCCAGATTGCTGTCACTGATCCCCTCTCGCAGCAGGTGACGCAGTTCGTATTTGTGTTCATCACCAAGGCACATATATAAGGTACCGGTTGCAGAAAGGCGTACCCGGTTGCAGGTGTCACAGAAATGCTGGGAGATAGGCGTAATAAAACCGATTTTAAGATCAGTTCCGGCCACCTGTACATAACGTGCCGGACCGGCACCGGACATAACGGCCGGGATCAGCTGGTATTTTTCTGCCAGCCGCTGTTCAATAATGTCCAGACTGATATAGTGGTCCAGCGCATTACGTCCGGTATCGCCGATGGGCATGGTTTCAATAAAACGCAGGGTAAAACCGTGCTCCATGCAGAAATCCACCATGGCTTCAACATCGTTATCATTGACGCCTTTCATAATCACCATATTGATCTTTATTGGATCAAGGCCAACCGCTTTGGCCTGCAGCAGGCCAGTGGTAATTTTTTCCAGTTTTCCCTGGGTAATGTCTTTAAACTTGTGTGGATTTACCGTATCCAGACTGACATTAATACGGGAAATTCCGGCATTATGCAGAGCCTGGGCATGTTTTCCCAGGCGGGTGGCATTGGTACTGAGAGATAAATCATCCAGCCCGGGCAGAGCGGACAGGCGCTGGGCCAGTACGGGCAGATCCTTACGCAGCAAAGGTTCGCCGCCGGTCAGACGGACGGCACTGACGCCCAGACGGGTAAAGGAGGCGATAACCCGTTCAATTTCATCAAAGTTGAGCCAGTCTTCCGGTTCTTCATAACCGTCAAAGCCTTTGGGCATGCAATAGAAACAGCGCAGATCACAGCGATCCGTTACCGATAATCGCAGGTATTTGATTTCTCGATTGTACTGGTCAATTAAACTCATTGCCCGGACTCTTTTTCTGAAAAGGGTGGTATGCCTGTTCTATGCATAATAAATGTATACAGTGGATATTAATCCGATATTGTCTGAACTGCCAGTATTTTAGAAAATTTTTATAGTTCAGGCTGCAGAAAATGGCGATCTGTATTAAGTCCCTGTTCCAGATCAGGGTATTTTAAAGTCAGTTTAAAGTCTTTCAGCAGCTTATGATTATCAATACGGCGTGACTCATTCATATAGGACAACATGCCGCTGGACAGTTTGGAACGGGCCTGCTCCAGACTAATGGCAGGCGGTTCTGGTAAATGGCTGGCACGAGCCACGCGCATAAAATAGTCATACATAGTGGTGGGGTGGCCGTCAGAACAGTTATAGATTCCCTCAATGTCAGGATTAAGACCGGCAATGATACAGATGTTCAGTAAGTCATCAGCATGAATACGGTTGCTGTAAGGGGAATCTTCTTCCCGAACCACAGGTGTTTGTGCCTGTATGCGTTTCAGGGGCAGTTTGTCAGCAGCATAAATTCCAGATACTCTAAGGATCACCAGGGGTATATTATGGTTTTGTGCATAATGCTGAAACTGCTGTTCGGCATCGGCCCGGCGTCGGGCACGATCCACTGATGGATTCAGGGGAGCTGTTTCATCTACCCACTGACCATAACAATTACCGTAAACGCCGGTAGTGCTGATCAGTACAATTTTTGCGGGTCTGGTTTCCGCTCGAGTATTTTGTTCCAGCTGTGCAATAAAAGTCTGAGCTCTGGTATCACGCCGGCCTTTGGGAGGCGGCGGGACAAAATAATAGATAATGGCACCGGGTTCCGGGATAGACTGTTTAACCGGTTCTGTCCTGTCCAGATCCCAGACCAGATGCTGGTTTGGGATCTGAGACTCAGGCAGGCTTCTGGCGACTGTGGTGATCTGCTCAGCGGAGGCCAGAGACTGATCCAGCAGCACCTGCAGTAGCTTATGCCCCATATAGCCGTGGCCGATTATATAAATGGGATGAGTGGTTGCTGTCACCACAGGCATTACCTTTCTATTATTCAGAGTATATGAGTGTGACTATTTTCAGGCCCGCGCCATTATCCAGCCATCGACCCGTTGAATACCGGCCTGTTTAAGTATTCTGGCTGCTTCATTAAGGGTGCTGCCGGTGGTCATAACATCATCAACCAGGGCAATATGTTTTACATGGGATAATCTGAATTTGTGGGCTGATGTGGTTATTTTAAAGGCATTGCGAACATTTTTCTGTCTTTCCCGGGCATTGAGGCCAGCCTGAAGTCCGGTAGAACGATAACGGATCAGACTCTGATAATCTATAGGAATATGAAAATGCCTGGATAAGCTTCGGGTCAGTTCCAGGGCCTGATTATAACCCCGTTGTCTGAGCCTGTGTTGATGCATGGGCATGGGAATAAGCTGTTGAGGGAGTCTGAAATCCTCAAGGTTTTTGCTTTGCTGGATAAATAATCCGGCCAGTGTTCGGGCATAGTGTATTTTATTGTGGTATTTAAGCTGCCGGATAAGATAACGAATTTCATCGGTGTAGATAAAGGGACTGTACACCTGTTCAAAATAATACTTATGGCTCAGGCAATTACCGCAGATATGGGGTTCAGAACCTTTTAAGGGCAGAGCACAGCGCTGACAGGCCCGGCTATTGTGTATTAACTGTTCAGAGCAGTAGTGACACACTTCGCTCTTTTCGTCTTCTTCTCCATGGGGTTCATGAATTTTTTCCAGGCAGAACAGACAGTGACTGGGAAGCAGTCTGGCCATGGTTTTGCCAATATAATGTCTAAGGCTGAACCTGGAGCTGTTTGGGGTGTGCATCCTTGCTGAAGTCATATCTTTCTGGTTTTCCTAAGTAATATCCCTGTAAGTAATCGACATTCATGTCCGTCAGTGCTTTGGCCAGGGCTTCGTCTTCCACAAATTCAGCAATGGTTAGATAACCGAGGTCGTGTGCACAATCGATAATAGAGCGGACAATTTTACGATCATTGTCATTATGGAGCATATTTTTAATCAGCGAGCCGTCAATTTTAAGATAACTGATGGGCAGTCCGGATAAACGGGAATAATTTGAAAAGCCGCTGCCAAAATCATCAATGGCAAATTCTACGTCGTAGCGCCTGAGTTTTTCCATAAAGTCTTTAATGGTATTAAAATTATCAATTTCGTCACTTTCCAGAATTTCCAGAATTAATTTGCCTTTGGGTTTTAAGCCGGCTACTTTCATGTGAATATAATCGCGGGTGTTTTTATTGGCAATATCATCAAAAGATATATTAATACTGATGGTCAGATCGGCACGCTCTACCAGAATATCGATGACATGGTCAAACATAATCCGGGTCAGCTGAGGGTAAAGCCTGGCTTTTCTGGCAATGCCGATAAAAAAGAAGGGGGTAATGACCTGGCCGTCTTCTGTATGCAGCCGAACCAGAGATTCGTACTTGTTAATATCTGGATTGCCTGGCTCAGCAATGGGTTGAAAATAGGTTTTGATATTATCTGTTTCCAGGGCGGTTTTAATTTTGGCCAGCATTTTCTGGTTGTTCAGATAATTGTCCTCAGTGGACAGGGTTTCATTATAGATGTACCACTCTTTTAGTTCTGATTTGGCCTTACGCAAGGCCCGATCTGCTTCCGTATTGGGATGGTCGGAGTCAACTACTATTCCGGCAGATGCGGTAATACGGATTTCCTGGTCATCAACAGTAATTTTTTTATTACGTAGCCGGGCCAGCAAATCGATAATCCAGTGGGTAATAATATTTTCAGTCAGGGCTTTATCAGCTGCATTTTTGTTATGACTGTCCTGGTTCAGCAATAAGGCAAATTCATCAGAATGGCTTTTATAAACCTGTAGTGGTTTGTCTACAGCCCAGTCCTTTATTTCCTGTGCTATGGCTGTCAGTATCTGGTCACCGGCGCTGGTGCCGTAAATTTCATTAACTTCCTTAAAGCGGTCAATATTAACCAGGATCAGGCTGGTGCGGGAATAATGTGTCTGGTCTTCCAGTAACTGCAGGCGGTTAGGCAAACCAGTCAGCTTGTCCAGAATATAGGCCTGTTTAAGATCCAGCAGGTTTTTTTTAACTTCGTGTTCCAGAAAATTAATTTTTACGGCATAAACATGCTGGAGGATGACTAAAAAAATAATTAAGGGAGAGAGCAGCAGAGCCAGCTGCAGGTGGCTGTCATCTGCATGATAATTCTGGTCAATAACTATACTGATGAATAAATACAGCAGTACCCCGGAGGTCACACGATAACGGCGTATAAAAGCAGCGGTTTTATTCATTAATTCTGTACGGTCAGGAATAAAAGTCAGTTAAATTTCTTTGTATTTATTAAAAATGATAAGCACCTGTAAAGCATAGGAAATAGATTTAACTTATGCAATATTTTGGGGAGATAATGTGCTATTGTTTATTGAATAATAAAAATAGCTTTTTGAAACGGTTAACAGCCCTGAGTGTGGTAGTAAAGGTGGTAAAAAGTTAAATGTCTAAATTTTTTCTGAAAACGTTTGCCATTTTTAAATGGGTATTTTTTGTCTTATTACTCGTTTCCCTGTCATTTTATTTTATGTTGCGCGGCAGCCTGCCGGATCTGAGTGGTCAGTTTACCATGTCCCTGCTGGACAGGCCGGCTGTAGTGGAACGGGATCGCCAGGGGGTACCCACTATTAAGGCTCAGAACCGTGTTGATACTGCTTTTGCCCTGGGCTATGTGCATGCCCAGGAGCGTTATTTTCAAATGGATTTACTGCGTCGTAGTGCTGCAGGCGAACTGGCAGAACTGTTTGGCCGCAGGGCGCTGGAAAAGGATAAGCAGGTTCGAATTCACCGCTTCAGAGAGCGGGTACAGAAACAGTTTCGTCATTTACCGGTATTTCAGACCAGGGTATTGCAGGCCTATGCCAATGGAGTGAATAGCGGTCTGGATAATCTGACGGGCAATCCTTTCCCCTATATTTTATTAGGCCATGAGCCCCAAGGCTGGGAACCGGAGGACAGCCTGCTGTGTATTTACGCTATGTTCCTGGATTTAAATGATGAAACCGGTATTCGGGAAACCTCGCTGATGATTATGCAGGAGCAGTTGCCGGCAGACTGGTACGCATTTTTAACACCTGAAGGCGGGCAGTGGGATGCCCCCATGGATGATGATGTTATTACCACAGCGCTGAAAATTCCGGATGGGCCCTTACCGAAGTCATGGCTGGAGCGTTACCAGGAATATTCACAAAATCCACCTTTCTATCAGAAACCGGCTCTGCCCGGATCCAATAGTTTTGCAGTGGACAGTTCATTAAGTAGCCATGATTCGGCCCTGCTGGCCAATGATATGCATCTCAATCTGCGGGTGCCCAATATCTGGTTCCGTGCCAGCTGGTACCTGCAGGATGGGCGCCGTATCACCGGTATTACTCTGCCCGGAACCCCGGTTATGATTGCCGGCAGTAATGAAAGTATTGCCTGGGGCTTTACCAATAGCTATGGTGACTGGGGCGATATTATTACCCTGCAGACCAATCCTGAACAGACCCGTTATAAAACCCCGGACGGCTGGCAGGATTTTAGTATCCATAATCAGGCGATTGCCATTGGGTCAGACAGTGAGGAAAACTTTCTGTCTATTGAAACCATCTGGGGGCCGGTTATCGGTAAAAACCAGAAAGGTGAAATGCTGGTGCATCAATGGCTGGCCTATGCACCGCAGGCGGCTAATCTGAATTTTGTTAACCTGGAACAGGCCGAATCCGTTAAAGATGCTCTGGATATTGCCCCCTATCTGGGTATGCCGTCTCAAAACCTGCTGGTGGCGGATAAGCAGGGTACCATTGGCTGGACTATTGCCGGCATGATACCGCAGCGAAAATTATTGCCGCGGCCTTTACATCAGTCTGACTGGAGCGGTTATTTGCCAGCCAAAGATTATCCCCGTGTTGTTCAACCGGACAGCCACCGGCTCTGGACAGCCAATAACCGCCTGTTTGGCGGTAAAACTCAACAGATCATCGGGGATAAGGGTGGCGACCTGGGTGCCAGAGCCCAACAGGTACGTGATGATTTAAAATCAGCAGAACAGTTTAAGGAAACGGATTTTCTGGCTATTCAGCTGGATTCCAGGGCACTGTTTTTACAGCGCTGGAAAACCCTGTTAAGGGAAACCATCAGAGATTCTGAAATTACCGCTTTTATCCGCATGGCTGAGATACTTGATGCCGAACAGAATATGGAGGCGAGTTCAGACTCGGTGGCCTATGGACTGGTAAGGGATTTTCGAAAATCGGTTGTGGACGGCACCGTCGGCTGGCTGTTTGATGCCATGGAAAAACAGTATCCGCAGTGGTTTCTGCGCTCTAAAATTGACGGCAAAATTGAGTATCCGGTGTGGGCCTTAATCAGCCAGAAACCAGAGGCATTAATACCCCCCGGTTATCCTTCATGGGAAGAATTTTTGCTGGCCATGGCCCATCAGGCCTACAAAAAAACGACTGATAACGGTAAGCACTTTATCCAGCAGCAGAGCTGGGGCAATCGTTATAAAATTGATATTCGACATCCTCTGAGCAGTGCTCTGCCCGGACTGGGACTGCTGCTGGATATGCCCAAAGATCCCTTAAGCGGTGATGATGATATGCCCAAAGTATTAAAAAGTCATTTCGGTGCTTCCATGCGCATGGTGGTATCCCCCGGTCATGAAAAGCAGGGGATATTCCATATGCCCACAGGCCAGAGCAGCCACCCCTTATCGTCCTATCACTCCAGAGGCCATGAAGACTGGGTCAAAGGCCGTCCAACACCTTTTTTACCGGGAGAAACCGAATGGACTCTGAAGTTACAGGCCATTGAATAGTGTTGGAGCACTTAGATATTGTATCAATAGCTTAAGTGCCAAATTAGTGCAGATTAATCAGCCCGGCTGTTTGCGCTTCTTCCTTATCGAGAATTTTTTCCTCTACCGCACGCCAGACCCCGTCTTCCTCCCTGGCCAGTACAACCAGTAATGAGTTTTCGTGTTTTTCGCCGGTGTTATCAGTCAAATACTCCATTGCCGTAAATTTTATCAGGCTGTCGGACTCCGCTTTTACCGAGTTGAGATAGTAGCTTAATGAAGTCACGAATCCGCTGGCAAACTGTTCCTGTAGCTGCTTCAGCCAGAAGTTGTAGTCGACCACATCATGGTCTGCCAGACCAAATACCTGGACCTTCCTGGATATCAGGTTCATATGCCCTTCCAGGTCGTGCTTCTCCAGAGTTTCGCAACAGGCCAATGCCCATGCTTCGGCTATTTCACCGGCATTTATTGCTTCCATTTATCATTTCCACCAATCGTTTAAAATATTTGAACGGAAGTATAACAGCAACTATAACTATATGCTTAATAACTACCCGGAACAGCCGGGGGCACAATGTTCCCTGGCTTCTTTAAGAATGGTCAGGCCGCCGCGGATCACAATGGAAACAATCAGTACGCCGATAATTAGATCCGGCCAGAATGACCCGGACAGGTAGACCAGAAAACCGGCAATGATTACGCCGGTATTGGCAATGACATCGTTTTTGGAAAAGATCCAGCTGGCCCGCATATGGATTTCCCCTTCTTTGTGTTTATTAATAATGACCAGGCAGACAATATTGGCAAACAGGGCAATAAAGGAAATAATGATCATTAAGGCTGACTGGGGCTCATAGCCCATAATGACCCTGCGGCCAATTTCCAGCAGCAGCAAAGTACCCAGGGTGATCTGAAAGTAACCGCTGATGCGAGCCGCCTGTTCCTTTTTTTCATAAGCTTTGCCGATGGCATACAGGCTGATAATATACACCAGGGAGTCGGCCAGCATATCAAAGGAGTCGGCAATCAGCCCGGCGGACTGTCCAATAATACCCGCCACCAGCTCCACAACAAACATAATTCCATTAATGGCCAGCAGGATATAAAGGATCTGTTTCTGTTCATTATTTTTAATTTCTACTTCGCAGTCGCAACTTGCCATAATATTATCTCTGTTTGTTTACGGTTTCTGAAAGCAGGGTTTTGTTCTGCACACCAATACGGCAGCGTCCGGATTCACGCAGAGTCATCCGTTCATTAAAGCGCTGCAGGTCGGTGTCATAAACCCCGGAGGTATCGGTGAGCAGCAAAATGGTTTTGTGTAACTGCTGCAGAAATTCGGTGTCGTCCACAAGCTTATGATAAATCCAGCGACCGTCTTTCCAGGCACTGAGCAGGCCGGCCTGTTTAAGCACCTTGATATGACGGGAAAGTTTGTATTGTGGTTCCTGTAAGGCATCCACAAATTCGCACAGGCAGGCCTCTTCCTGGGTTAAACACAGCAGGCGCATAATTCTTAAGCGCGTGGCATCGGATAAGGCCTGAAAAACGGTTTCGGGTTGTACATTAATAATTTGCATGGTTGCATGTTAATGCAATTAAATAAGTAATACAACTTTTTTATTTATGTTGTATGATATAGACCATTTTAAACAAACTGTTCTGTTTGCATATATTCCTGTTCTTATGAGTTGAGTTGAAGTGATTGAAGTTATTATCCTTGCTATTGCATTAAGCATGGATGCTTTTGCCGTGTCGATTGGTTTAGGGGCAAAATATCCTGACCGAACACGTTCACTTGCGTTGATGTCCGGGATATATTTTGGCCTGTTACAGGGACTGATGCCCCTGATTGGTTATATGGGCGGTAAAGGCGTTTTAGGCTGGATAGAGGAGTATGCGGAATGGATAGCATTTTTACTCCTGCTGCTAATTGGCGGAAAAATGATTTATGAATCTTTTGCCGAAGGCATAGAGGAGGATATTAATGACATTACCCATAGAGTAATGCTGATCCTGGCCATTGCCACCAGTATAGATGCAATGGCGGCGGGTTTTTCACTCACCTTACTGGATATTAATCCGTGGCTTGCCTGTGTGATTATAGGGATCACGACCTTTGGTTTTAGCTGGGCCGGTGTTTTTGTGGGTAAAAAAAGCGGTACCTGGCTTGAGAGTAAAGCAGAACTGCTGGGCGGTATTATTCTGATATTAATTGGTTTAAAAATCCTCCTGGTTTGAATAATGCATTATTTCAAAAAGTCAGTAGCTCTGATAAGCCTGATAATATTAACGGGGTGTACAGTGACAGAGCCTGATTTAGGTGTTCATAACGGGGAACTGCTGCCATGCCCCAAAACTCCAAACTGTGTGAGCAGTCAGGCCGTGGATAAAGAGCATTATATCCAGCCCATTCATTTTAAGGGTACAGAGCAGAAGGCAAAACAGCGCCTTATAAAGATTCTTGAAACTGATAAACAGGCACAAATTCTGAAAGTACAGGATAATTATATTCGTGCCGCTTTTACTTCCAGTTTATTTCGGTTTGTGGATGATGTTGAATTTTATTTTCCACAGGCATCCGCAGGTAACACAATAATACAGGTGCGCTCCGCTTCTCGTGTTGGTCATTCTGACTTTGGCGTTAACCGAAAAAGGATTGAGCGACTTCGAAGCCAGTTAATGGATGAATATGTTGTCCACCAGAACAGTACTCAAAAATAAGCATTACGGTATTGTGCGGATGCCGTGAGCAAGCTGAACAGGGCTGTGGAATATGTTATAGTAGCGTCCTGAATTTACTTAACTGATATGACTACGGCTGCACTATGAGTTTACAAGCGAGCACACAGGCAAAAACTGAATTACGACATAACTGGACTCTGGACGAGGTTCAGGCTCTGTTTGATTTACCCATGAATGACCTGCTGTTTAAGGCACATAGTATTCACCGGGAAAATTTTGATCCCAATAGCATTCAAATCAGTACCTTACTCAGTATTAAAACCGGCCGCTGTTCCGAAGACTGTGGTTATTGCTCTCAGAGTGCCCATCATAAAACTGAACTGGAAGCTGAGTCCTTATTATCGCTGGAGGAAGTCATTGCAGCGGCTCAAAAAGCCAAAGATGAAGGCGCTGACCGTTTCTGTATGGGAGCGGCCTGGTCACGTCCAAATAAACGGGATTTTCCTAGAGTTCTGGAGATGATTAAGGCGGTCAAATCTCTGGATATGGAAAGCTGTGTGACCCTGGGTATGCTTAATGAAGAACAGGTGCAGCTGCTTAAGGAAGCCGGCCTGGACTACTACAACCATAATCTGGATACTTCGCCTGAGTTTTACGGCAATGTTATTTCAACCCGCACCTTTCAGGATCGTCTGGATACCCTTAATGCCGTTCAGCAGGCTGGAATCAATGTCTGCAGCGGCGGCATACTGGGGCTGGGTGAAGAACGCCATGACCGCTGCAGTCTGCTGATGCAGCTGGCCAATATGGCGCAGCACCCGGACTCTGTACCCATAAATATGCTGGTGCAGGTAGAAGGAACGCCCTTATACGGTCAGGATGAAATTGAACCGCTGGAATTTGTCCGCACTGTGGCGGTGGCGCGTATTATGATGCCCCGTTCTGTGGTCAGACTGTCGGCCGGTCGTGAAGAAATGAGTGATGAAATGCAGTCAATGTGCTTTTTTGCCGGTGCCAACTCCGTTTTTTATGGCGAACGCCTGTTAACCACAGAGGGAGCCAGCGCATCCCATGATCAGCAGCTGTTTGCCAGCCTGGGCATGAAAACCAGTCTGGAAAAGAAAAAAAACTGTCACAGCCAGTCCTCAGAATCGGTAACTGAACCAGTAACCACAGCCGAGTCGGATTCTGCAGTATCTGTCAGAGCCTGAATGTCCGGCGGCTGAATTAATGAACCTGGATGATCTTCTGCAACAGGAGCTGTCAGATCGACGGCAGCAGTCTCTTTATCGTCAGCGTAAAATTATTGAAACTCCCCAACAGATTCACCTTAAAATCAATGGGCGTTCCCTGCTCAGTTTCTGTAGTAATGACTACCTGGGCCTGGCCAGTCATCCCGATATTGCTGCTGCCTTAAAAAAAGGTGTCGATCGATGGGGGGTGGGCAGTGGTGCTGCACACCTGGTTAGTGGTCATACTGCCGTACATCATGAACTGGAAGAAGCTTTGGCTGGTTACACCGGGCGCAGTCGTGCCCTGCTGTTTTCTACCGGCTATATGGCTAACCTGGGGGTTGTTAATGCCCTGATGGGTAAAGGCGATCTGGTGGTGGAGGACAGGCTTAACCATGCCTCACTAATTGATGCCGCCCTGTTATCTTCTGCTCTCTCCGGGAGTGTCTTTAAACGCTATCCGCATAATAATGTGGAACGGCTGGAACTATGGCTGGCTGAAAGTGAGCCGCAGGCCAGAAAGCTGGTGATCAGTGATTCCGTTTTTAGTATGGATGGTGTACTGGCCGATGTGCCCGAACTGGTACGGGTCTGTCAGGACTATGATGCCTGGCTGATGCTCGATGATGCCCATGGCTTCGGCCTGTTAGGTGAACAGGGCGCCGGCGTGGCGCAGGAGTTTCATCTGGATCAGCAGCAGCTGCCAGTTTATATGGCCACCCTGGGCAAGGCCATGGGTGTTGCCGGTGCCTTTGTGACTGGCAGTGACGCCCTGATTGAAACCCTGATCCAGAAAGCCCGCTCGTTTATTTATACCACCGCCATGCCGCCGGCATTGGCCTCGGCTCTGCTGGTCAGTCTGAAAATTGCCCGCCAGGAAAACTGGCGCAGGGAAAAACTTAAAGCCCTGATTGCTCAGTTCCGCAGCGGCTGTGAACAACTGGGCCTGAAACTGCTGGACTCCATGACGGCCATTCAACCGGTGTTAACCGGCAGCATTAAAAATACTGTGCAGTTAAGCCAGGCTCTGGAAGAACAGGGTATTCTGGTCACCGCCATACGTCCGCCTACAGTACCCAAAGGCACGTCCCGGCTAAGAGTAACCTTATCGGCACAGCACTCAGAGCAGGATATTGAACGATTGCTGAATGCATTTGCCGATCTGGGCATGGGAGCCTGAGTTGGAGCAGTGTATTCGTTACCAGCAATGGGGTAATGTCGAGTCCCGCAGACAGCTCCTGTTTCTGCATGGCTGGGGCATGAACAGCGGTGTCTGGACACCGGCGGCAAAGTATCTGCAGGAACAGCTTACTGGCTATCATATTATCGCTGTGGATTTACCTGGATATGGTCAAAGCCGTAGCTGTGATCAGCAGGCCCTGGGCGGTCATTATAATTCGGTCTCGCTGGCACAATGCCTGGCTTTTTTATTAAAGGATAAAGAAACCATTATTATTGGCTGGTCCATGGGTGGACTGGTGGCCCTGGAAATGGTGCGTCAGTTTCCACAGGCAGTCAGTCGGCTGGTTCTGGTCAGCTCCAGCCCGCGTTTTGTACAGGGAGATAACTGGCCTGATGCAGTTATAGCATCGGTGTTTGAAGATTTCTACCGGTACCTTGAACAGGATCATCGGGCGACCTTAAAACGCTTTCTGGCCATTCAGGCCATGGGCAGTGACACAGCCAGAAAAGATATTAAAACCCTGCAGCAGCAACTGGAACAACGCGGTGAGCCCGATCCCTCTGCCTTAAAAGAGGGGCTTAACATGCTGTTAAAGGAAGATAAAAGGGCGCTGTTATCTGAAATCATGGATATTCCCATTGACCTGATTTGCGGAGAACGGGATACCCTGGTTAATATTAAAGCCCAGCAGCAGTTAACTCAGCAGTCCAATATTAAACTGCATTCTGTTGCCGGTGCCGGCCATGCGCCTTTTATTTCTCATCCGGATGAGTTTATGACACTATTGCGAGGCATTCTTGAACACTGACGATCCATCTGCTTTGTCTGCATTTAGCAAAGCCCAGGTGCAGGAAACCTTTAACCGGGCGGCAGACAGCTATGATAGTGCGGCAATAGTACAACAGGAGGTATGTAAGCGCTTACTTGAACGGCTGGACTATATAAAAATTAAACCTCAGCTTATTCTGGATCTGGGTACGGGAACCGGACAGGGCATACAGGGACTGGCTGAGCAATATCCGCAAGCCGAGCTGATCGCTATGGATCTGGCACCCCGGATGCTGCAGAAATGTCGCCAGCGCCTTAAACCTTCCGGCCTGACAGATAAACTGCGCCGGGCCATCCGTGCTAATCGCTATCATTATGTCTGTGCCGATGCGGAGCGGCTGCCACTGGCGGATGCCAGTGTGGATCTTATTTTTTCCAACCTTACCATTCAGTGGTGTACCGATTTAGTTCAGCTTTTTCAGGAATTTCGTCGGGTATTAAAACCCGGCGGTTTATTGCTGTTTACCACTTTCGGCACTGACACACTGAAAGAACTGAGAACCAGCTGGGCAGCGGTCAGTGATAAAGTACATGTAAATGACTTTACCGATATGCATGATATTGGTGATATTTTATATAATGTCCAGACTGAAAACCCCGTTATGGACAGTGAGCGGATTGTGCTTAATTACTCCTCAGTGAAACAGATTATGCTGGATCTGAAAGCTGTGGGTGCGCACAATCAGAACCGGGGTCGGGAAACCGCCCTGACCGGCAAACAGCGTTTTAAGGCCATGCTTGAGGAATATGAACAATTTAAAACAGTGGATGGTTATCCTCTAACCTATGAAGTGGTTTACGGCCATGCCTGGAATCCCAGAACCCCGCTGCAGAATACCCATGCCATAGATAATGGACAACAAACATCCATTTCCATGGCACAGCTTAAAAGTACCCTGAAATCCAGAGATAAAAAATGAACGCCTGGTTTATCACTGCTATCGATACCGATGCCGGCAAGACTTTTGTGACTGAAGGTCTGTTAAGGGCTTTTGCCCGGGCAGGTTATCGCAGTCTGGGTTTTAAACCGGTGGCCAGCGGCTGTGAGTTGACTGGGCAGGGCTTAAGAAATGAGGATGCTCTGCGTCTGATGTCCGCTGCTTCAGTAAAAATAGCCTATGAACAGGTGAATCCCTGGGCCTTTGAACCGGCAATCGCCCCACACATTGCTGCAGAAAAAGCTGGAAAAAGTATTCATCTGGAGCAAATTGTTAATAATGTACGGGAAAATTCAATAAAATCGGATATTGTGCTGGTAGAAGGTGTGGGCGGCTGGCAGGTGCCTTTAAACGCCGATCAAACTATTGCTGATCTGGCTCAGCAGTTGGCTTATCCGGTTATTCTGGTAGTCAATATGCGTCTTGGCTGTATTAACCATGCTCTGTTAACCGTACAGTCCATCTCTCAAAGTGATGTTGAACTGGCTGGCTGGGTAGCCAATACCGGTTTGAATGAGCAGCCGATGAACTGCCTGCAGGAAAATATTGAGACTTTGCAGCAACGTATAAAAGCTCCCCTCCTGGCTACATTGTCGACTTTAAAAATGTCAGAACCGGTTTATTCAGAGACTTTTACCCTGTTAGCAAAGCAACTGCTTCTATAATTAGTTTAACAACGTCTCTGGACATATTATACTACTGACCTCTTATTAATTGATAACCACTGTCTATTCAGGAGTAGCAAATTGTTTAAATCTGTCAGCCTTATTATAGTGGTCGCTCTGGTGGTATTCGGCTGGTGGTTTTATAGCAATATTACCACCCCGCAGGCTGACAGCGGTGTCCGGGTAAACAATCTTCCCTGGCAGATCACGGTGGTGGATCCGCAGACCCTGCATGTGCTGGATCTGGATATCGGGCGTTCAACACTGGATGATGCGGTCAATTCCCTGCTTAGTGAATATAGTCTGGCCTGGTTTGATAACCCTGATAATAGTATCAGCCTGGAAGCTTATTTTATCCGGGTGAGTAAATCGGGTTTACGAGCCAAAGTGATTCTGCAACTGGATGCTTCCAGTCTGGATACGGACTATCTGAAAAAAAATTCCGGTAAGCCGGAAATTCAGACTTCCCGTTCCATTAAATACCCTCTGGATGATCTGGCGCATATTTTAAAAGACAGAAAGATCCTCCAGCTAACTTATATCCCGAAAATTAATCTTGATGAGGACATGATCACCAGTCGTTTTGGCAAACCGGCAGAAAAAATTGTAGTGGATGAAAATACTGAATTCTGGCTTTATCCTGAGAAAGGCCTGGTTATAAACTGGAACCGCAAGGCTAAAGAAGCCTTCCATTATATCCCGCCGGCTGATTTTGACAGAGTACAGAAGAGTATTATACAGGCGGCAGAACAGGTCAAAGCAGGGCAGGATCCGGCCGCTCCTGCAGATGTCAGATAGCCGTTTAAACTATGTCTTCAAAATCCAGAACAGCCACTGAACCCAACTATGTTGCCTGTGATGCCTGTAAATTATCCCCAATCTGTACCCCCGTTGATGTGGGCGGACACAGTTATGATTTTACCGGGCAAATGGTTCACCGGCGGCATTTTTTTAAAAAAGGGACTTTTATCTTCAGGCAGGGTAAGCCTGCAGAACTGGTTTATGCTATTTCAGCCGGTACTGTTAAGCTGATTGCTGAAGTAAAGGATAGCCGGAGAGTGGTGGATTTTCGAATTCCAGGTGAACTGGTGGACATCAGTTCTCTTATTGAAGGCATGCACACTTATAGCGCTCAGGCACTGGAAAATACCTGGTTGTGTGAAATAGGTAAGGAAACCCTGGTGGATATTGCCTCTCAGATCCCGCAGGTACAGGGACGACTGATGAATGTGGTTAACAAGGAACTGGCCAGCATTCAGAAATCCGCCCTGTTTCTGCACGGCAATGTCAATGCCGAAGAAAAAATTGCCGCCTTTGTTCTTAACCTGGCCTGGCGTTATTCCTTAAGCGGCTATTCAGCCGAAAGCTTTAAACTGACCATGACCCGAACTGACATTGCCGATTATCTGGGTTTATCTAAAGAAACGGTTATCCGCCTGTTTAAAAAACTCGAACAGGCTGAACTGCTCAGCGTGCAGGGTAAACAACTCGCTATAAAAAATATGGATAACCTGCAGAATTTTGTGGGTATCCATCTTATTACTGCCGGTTAAAGGTGTTTTTCTAAACAGCTCTGTACTGAAAAATGTGAGGCATTTCACACAGCTAGCGATCATTTCACCCAAAAAATGAACTATTTTGATACTAGAATAAATCCCTTTAAAAATATAGGGTTAATGTTATTAACCTAGTATAAGCCTAGGATCTTAGTGGTATTTATCACCCAAATATATTAGAAATGATTGATACTTGACCACAAAAGAGGCAAAATATCACCTGCAGGACTTCCCTGATTAAAACTAATTTTTTTAAAAAACAGTAAAAAACTAGTAACAAGGTAAGCCTGTAATTTTTTGGGTAATTTTTTGTAATGATTAATTGTGGAGAACACTATGGAAGAAGCTGCAGCGGAGCAGAAGTATAACTTCGACGTTGTGCGCTGGTTTGCCGTAATGACCGCCGTTTACCTGGTAGTAGGTGCAACGGTAGGGGTATATATTGCCTCTGAATTGGCATGGCCGGTGCTCAACCTTGACAGTCCTTATTTATCGTTTGGACGTTTACGACCTTTACATACTAATGCGGTTATTTTTGCGTTTGGTGGATGTATCCTGATGGCAACCGCTTTTTACACGGTACAGCGTACCTGTGGTGTAAAACTCTGGAGTAGCAAGCTGGCATGGTTCACCTTCTGGGGCTGGAACCTGATTATTGTTGCTGCTGTTATCACTCTGCCTTTAGGTTTAACTCAGTCTAAAGAATACGCTGAACTGGAATGGCCAATTGACCTTGCGATTGCCGTAGTCTGGCTGTCGTACATGTTCAACTTCCTGATGACCATTGCAAACCGTAAAACCAAACACATCTATGTGTCTAACTGGTTCTTTATGGGCATGATGATTATGATCACCCTTCTGCACGTGGTTAACAGTGCTGCTATCCCTGTTGGTGCTTTCAAATCCTACTCTGTATACTCCGGTGTACAGGATGCCATGATTCAGTGGTGGTGGGGTCATAATGCGGTAGGTTTTTACCTGACTGCGGGCTTCCTGGGTATTATGTACTACTTCGTTCCAAAGCAGGCCAATCGTCCTGTGTTCTCTTATCGTTTATCCGTTATTCACTTCTGGGCGCTGATGTTCGGTTATGTCTGGCTGGGTGCTCACCACCTGCAGTACACTGCATTGCCTGACTGGACCGGTTCTTTAGGGGCTGCGGTTTCCATTGCTATGATTATTCCATCATGGGGTGGTGCGGTTAACGGTATGATGACTTTATCCGGTGCCTGGGATAAATTACGTAATGACTACGTATTACGCTTCCTGATTATGTCTCTGGCATTCTATGCCATGTCTACTTTTGAAGGTCCAATTATGTCCATTAAGACAGTAAACGCACTGTCTCACTACACTGACTGGACCATTGGTCACGTACACTCCGGTGCTCTGGGCTGGGTTGCTATGGTTGGTATCGGTGCTCTGTATCACATGATCCCAAAAATTTTCCATACCCCAATGTATTCTCAGAAACTGATTAATATGCACTTCTGGACTGCAACCGTTGGTACCGTGGTTTACATTGTTGCCATGTGGGTATCCGGTATCATGCAGGGTTTGATGTGGCGTGCTTATGATGAGTACGGAACTCTGGCTTATACTTTTGCAGAATCTGTAGAAGCTATGCATCCATATTACGCAATGCGTGCTATTGGCGGCGGTATCTTCTTACTGGGTGCAGTAATTATGCTGTATAACATTATTATGACTGTTCTGAAAGCCAAGAGCGAAGGCACAGTTAAAGCGGCACAAACTGCTGCTGTAACGGCATAAGGAGGAGTTGTAAAATGGCTTTTAATGATCCACAAGCAAATGAAAATGGCATGCAAAGCAAGGCCGAGAAAAATGTCTGGCTGTTAGCTTTCTTTACCTTTCTGGTGGTGTCTGTTGCAGGTATCGTAGAAATCGTACCGCTGTTCTATCTGGACAGCGCATTGCCTGCAAAAAATATCCCTGGTGTTGTCTGGAAAAGAGACGCTGGCCAGTCGCTGGATGACTGGAAAGAAGGTGACGGGGTTCGTCCTCTGAAGCCTCTTGAACTGGCGGGTCGTGACATTTACCAGCGTGAAGGCTGCTATCTGTGTCACTCTCAGATGGTACGTCCATTCCGTGATGAGAAAGAGCGCTATGGTCACTATTCACTGGCTTCCGAGTCAATGTATGACCATCCTTTCCAGTGGGGTTCAAAACGTACTGGACCTGATCTGGCTCGTCTGGGCGGTAAATACTCTGATGAATGGCATATACAGCACCTTAAGGCGCCTCGTTCCGTGGTACCTGAGTCTGTTATGCCGAATTATCCATGGCTGCTGGAAAACACCGTGGATGGAGAGACTCTTAAAGCTCATATGCGTGGTTTAAGATCTGTGGGTGTTCCTTATACTGATGCTGATATTGAAAGCGCAGCGGCCATTACCGGTAAAACCGAAATGGAAGCTATGGTTGCCTATCTGCAGCAGCTTGGAACAATGGTTAAATTCCAGGAAGGGGTAGAATACCGTGAGTAATCCTTCTTCAGGCACTGGTGCCTATATAGAAGAAAATGCACAAGGTTATTTCCATACTGACTGGAGTGCAATGACTTCTCATGACTGGGCAGGGCTGTTAATTACAGTGGTTACCTTTGTCCTGATGGTCATTGCTTACTTCTACGTTTTTCGTCCAAAAAACAAGGATAAACTTGAGCAGCAGAAATACATGCTGATGGACGAAGAAACCACAAATACGGAGAAAAAATAATGTCGGAACATGAGCATAATCCCTTTCCCGATGAAGGGAATACCGGGCATATCTGGGATGATAATCTGAGAGAACTTGCGAATCCTGCACCAAACTGGTGGATGATGGCTTTTTATGCCAGTATCGCATTTGTTATCGGTTATGGTCTTATTTATCCCATGATCCCATTAACAGACAGCTATACCAAAGGTTTAACCGGCTGGACTGCTATTGGTGAATATAAGGCAGCAACTTCAGAAGTAGAAGCTGTTCGTAAACCCTATGAAGATAAAATTGCCAAAATGTCAGCCAAAGAAATTCTGGCAGATGCCGAGCTTTCTGCTTATGTAGAAGCTTCCGGTAAGGTTATCTTTGGTGATAACTGTGCGGCCTGTCATGGTACCGGCGGTTCGGGTAACCCAGGTTTCCCGGTACTGGCGGATGATGACTGGCTGTATGGCGGAAGTATTGAGCAGATCCAGACTACTATTACTAATGGTAGACAGGGTATGATGCCCAAAATGGGTGGCCAGCAGCTGACTGATGCAGAAATCGATAAACTGGCTAATGCCATTTACAATGGTACTGTGACCAAAGAACCTCTGTTTACCAGCAAAGGTTGTATGGGCTGTCACGGCCCTGACGGTAAAGGTATGGCTGCACTGGGTTCTGCAAACCTGACCGATGGTATCTGGCGCTTTAGTGAGCCTGATCAGCTGGCCTCTATCAAATACACTATTAAGCATGGTGTAAATGATGGTAGTGATCCTGAAACCAGAAAACCTAAAATGCCTTCATTTAAGGATAAACTGTCTGAGCAGGATATCAAGAAAATGGCAGTTTACGTTTATAAGTTTGGTGGTGGTAAGTAAGGATTCTTGCTAACACCAGATATCAGTGTTCTGATTAAAGACTTATATGAGTATTACATGATATAAGTCAACAGGGCACTGAAATAAAAACGTTATGATTAAGCTTTATAAAATCGGTATGTTATAAATTACTGTATTAGCATACTATCCTGGTTAATATAGGAGTGTTCTTATGAATGATGCTGTATTTTGGGGTTCTATTGCAGCTGTCGGTATTTGTGTTGTAATTCTTGTGTATTTAGGTTTTTTAGCCGTCAAAAAAATCAACACTGATCACAGTGAAGATTAAAAAATTTTAAAGCAAAAAAAGAGAGGCTATGCCTCTCTTTTTTTTGCCTGAATTTTCTAATAACAAAAAGTTTATGTAACATAAGTTACTTATAATGTTCTTATTTGATCTATAATAGGTTAGTTAGCTTTTATTTTTTCAGTGTTTATCATTTTTAGAGAAATAACCATTATGGCCGAAAAAAATATTCAGGAACAGACGATAGAAGAACTCTACGCTGAAGCCAATGAGCATAAGATTAATGTTGGTGACGTGAAGATTCACGCCAAGCGTATGAAGGGCAAATTCAGAAGCATAAAATGGCTGACTAATTCCATCTGGTTAATTCTTTTTTTCGGACCCTATTTACGCTGGAATGGACATCAGGCCGTATTGCTGGATATTCCTAACCGTCAGTTTCATATTTTTAATATTACTCTGCTGCCGCAGGACTTATGGATGCTGTCATTTGTGCTGTTATTTTTTGCTATTCTGCTGGCGGTAGTTACGGCACTGGCCGGCCGGGTATGGTGCGGATTTTTCTGTTTTCAGACGGTGTGGACCGATGTGTTTACCTGGATTGAAGATAAAATAGAAGGCGGGCCTGCTAAACGTCGTAAACTGGATAAGGCCCCCTGGGATGTTAAAAAAATCACCATGCGGGCCAAAAAGTATCTGCTCTGGTTTTTAATTTCAGTGTTTACCGGTATTAGTTTTGTGGCCTGGTTTACCGATTCGTTCCAGCTCTGGAAAGATCTTTTTACTTTACAGGCTTCTTCCACGGTCTGGATCACTATTTTAATGTTCACCGTAGGTACTTTTTACCTGGCTGGATTTTTACGTGAGCAGGCCTGTTTCTGGCTTTGTCCTTATGCCCGTATTCAGGCAGTAATGATTGATGATACCTCCATTGTTCCCAGCTATGATGTACCACGGGGTGAAAAACGTGGCCGTCTGGTTAAAGGTAAGCCGGTATCTGAAGATCAGGGTGACTGTGTTGACTGTAACCAATGTGTAGCCGTCTGCCCTACCGGTGTAGATATTCGCGGTGGCCAGCAGGAAGGCTGTATTATGTGCGGTTTGTGTCTGGATGCCTGTGATGCAGTAATGGACAAAATTGGCAAACCCAAAGGCCTGATAAAATACGCTTCCTGGGATGGTATACGCGGCAAGGAAGAAAAGCCTCTGTTTAAGCGTCCCAGAGTCTGGCTGTATACAACTATTATGACTATTGCCCTGGCTGGTATTATATATGGCCTCAGTGGTATGGAGTCCATTGAACTAAAGGTTATTCATGCCAGACAACCCCTGTTTGTTCTGCAAAGTGACGGCACCATACAAAATCGTTACACATTAAAGGTATTAAATAAACTTCCTGCAGATATGGATGTCAAAGTAAGCGTAAAGGAAAATAATTTGAAAGGTCTGATCATTAGTGGTGCAGAAAAGCCCGTAACAGCTCATCATGGTACCGTTACACCGGTTACCATTTTTGTGAGAGTACCTAAGAAAAATCTAACCGAACAATCGGTGCCGCTTACCTTTGTGGTGGATGGTAAGGATGAGTCTGGTCAGGTTTATCATAGTGAACGGGAAAGTGTGTTTATCGGACCTAAATGATAAATTCGAACTTCAATTTGAGTATTCTCTTTAACCTGGAAAAATCAGTTGCAGTCGGTGGCAACAGATTTTTCCAGGTTTAAAAGAGGAATAATAGTTAATTCAATTATGGGTGTTAATAGCAATTTGCTGTTAACACCCTTTGTTTTTGTGTGTGGTGGTTATGAATACAGAAAAAGAAGATACAAAAAAGAAAAACTGGTATAAAAGTCCCTGGGTAATAGGCTGGCTGCTGCTGGTTGCAACGGTACTGGGTGTTAATTTTTACATGATTATGCAGTCTATGAATGAGTTCCCAGGACTGGTAGTGGATGACTTTTATGAACGCGGCCAGGATTATGAAGAAAACATCCATAAAAAACTGGATAATAATAATCTCTGGAAAACCAGCTTTGATTACCAGCAGATTCATCTGAATCAGCCTGCTGATATACGATTTGTGATCACTGATCAACAGGGTAATACTGCAAATATAGAAAAAATGACCCTGTACCTGTATCGTCCCGCCAATGCTAAAAAAGATTTTTCCCTGCCTATGAACGCAACGGAAAAAAATAATACCTGGCATACCAGTGTCAGTTTTGACAGTAAAGGAAAGTGGGATATGCTGGTAAGTGTCATTATAGATGGTAAGGAAGCCAACTATGGTGAAAGTATTTTTGTTAATGACTGATTATTAAATCAGATAAACTAAAGCCATAAAAAATAGTGAGCCACTCCGAGACCTGTGATCATTGCCACCTGCCCCTGCCTGAAGGGGAAAAAATAACGGCAACCATAAACGATAAAGAAATGCAGTTTTGCTGCTACGCCTGCAAAACCGTATGTGAAACCATCTATGGTGCAGGTATGGAAGGCTTTTATCAGCGCACACCTGATAATGAAACCCTGCAGCCGCCTCCTGAAATTGATTCCCAGCTGGAAGTGTATGATCTGGATGAAGTTCAGGGGGATTTTGTTGACGGCCTGGACGATATACGGGAAATACATCTGCTGGTGGAAGGCATTCACTGTGCTGCCTGTGTCTGGCTGATTGAACGGCGGCTGGCCATGGTCGACGGAGTTCTGGATGCCTATGTTAATCTTAGTGCCAAAAAGCTCAAGGTAAAATGGGATAACCGAAAAATAAAATTATCCCGGATACTGCAGATCCTCGGCCAGATTGGTTATGCGGCTGTGCCCTATGATCCGGAAGCGGCTGAAGGGCAGATAAAAAAAGCCAATCGACAGTTATTATTCCGCCTGGGTTTTGCCGGCTTTGCGGCCATGAATCTGATGTGGATTTCCATTGCGCTTTATACCGGTGCTGATGAAGGTAAATTTAAAGAACTGTTTTACTGGCTGGGATTCGGCCTGGCTACACCCACTTTAATCTATTCCGGTTATCCCTTTTTCCGGGGTGCTATTACTGGTCTGCTCAATCGTCATCTGACCATGGATCTGCCCATTGCTATCGGGGCGACAATTACCTATCTGTATTCCTGCTATGTAGTAATCAGCGGTTCAGAAATTGCCCATGTGTATTTTGATACTGTGGTTAACTTTATTTTTGTTATTTTAACCGGCCGCTACCTGGAGGCCATGTCCAAACGCCTGGCTGTACAGTCCTCTCAACGACTGCTGGATCTGCAGCCTAAAATCTCTACCCTGATTGAGGGTGATGAAACAAAAATTGTACCCATACGGGCCCTGAAAGAAGGAGACTGGGTACTGGTTAAAGCCGGAGAAAAAATTCCGGTAGACGGGGTGATCCTCAAGGGTGAAGGAATTATTGATGAGTCCATGCTGACCGGAGAATTTGTACCTGTAGCCAAATTTAAAGACGATTATGTTTCAGCAGGTACTACCAATAAAGATGGTGTGCTGACCATTGAAGTGAAAAATACCCTGAAAAATACCGCCCTGGGTAAAATTATTCATCTGGTGGATGAAGCCCAGTCAACCAGGGCTCCGATTCAATGTACTGCGGATCGGATCATTCCCTGGTTTGTTTCCGTGACTCTGGTTCTGGCGACCCTAACCTTTTTCTTCTGGGTTAATAAGGACTTTGAACTGGCTTTGATGGCGGCAACCTCGGTGCTGATTATTACCTGTCCCTGTGCTTTTGGCCTGGCCACACCCATGGCTATTGCCGTGGCCACGGGCGTTGGTGCACGGATGGGGGTGCTGGTAAAACATGGGGCGGTGCTGGAGATATTATCTTCAATTAAAGATTTTATATTTGATAAAACCGGTACTCTGACACAGGGCAAGATGCTGGTCAGTACCCTGTATGATATACCGCTGGATCAAACCGGCAGGATAGAACCCATTAATGTTGATGAAGAGCATATGGCACAACTGGATCAACATCAGAAATCCATTCTGGCATTAGCCTGGTACCTGGAAAAACAGTCGGAACACATGATTGCCAGAGCCATTGTCAGTTTTGCTCAGCAATACGCTTTACAGCACTGGATTCGACAGACCCTTAAAACCAGTAATGACGATCTGGAGCATATTAAGGTAATACCAGGTTCTGGAATACAGGCCAGTTACCAGAACAGGCGGGTGGCCATTGGACATCTGAACTGGATAAAGGAAATAGCTTCATTGTCGCCGGAGTTAGTTGTAAAACTTGAACAGGAAATGCAGCAATACCATGTTAGTGGCAGCAGTGTGGTCTATATCTGGTTTAAGGCACAGGCTTTAATGGCCTTTGTGGTGGAAGATAAATTACGTGAAGATGCGCCCGGGATTATTAAAAAAATGCATGAACAGGGCTTTCATGTTACCTTGTTAAGTGGCGATAAACAGGAAGTAGCTCAATATATGGCGGATAAGCTGGGTATTGAGGAAGTGATTGCAGAAGTAATGCCGGATCAAAAAGACCAGTTAATTCAGCAAAAACAGCAACAGGGGCTGAAGGTGGCTATGGTCGGTGATGGTATTAATGATGCACCGGCTCTGGTCAGGGCTGATGTGGGTATAGCCATGGGCTCGGGCACCGATGTCTCTATAGAAAGTGCTGATGTTATCCTGGTCAATGGAGAACTGGCAAAAATTCCGCTGGCAGCAGAATTGTCTCGGGCAACACTGGCAACTATTAAGCAGAATATAGGCATTTCTATTGTCTATAATATTGTTATGGTGCCGCTGGCCATGGCGGCCATGATAACACCACTGGTCGCAGCGATCTCCATGCCCTTAAGTTCTTTGCTGGTGATTGGTAATGCCGCCAGGTTGCGCTGGCGCTTTAAAAACAACTAGTTATAACAACAATTTATAACAAGCAATGGGTAACAATAAATGGATGTCATTTACGGTTTAATCCCCAGTATGATTATTATCGGTATTATCCTGGTGGTGATCCTGTTCTGGGCAATAAAATCAGGACAGTTTGATGATCTGGAAGGTGATGCTCATCGTATCCTGCTGGACGAAGATCTTGCGATAGATGAAAAAAAAACGCACAATAATAAACAGCAGGAAAATTCAACGACTCAGACAGATGGTCAAACAGACAGTCATACTGAAGAAATACCTGGAAAAAAGGAAAATCAAGGGTAAACTAGCATAGTAAAAATCATATTTGAATATTAATATATACTAAATCAAATTTTCATTTTAATTTCAATAAAATGATACCGCAGGAGTGTTTTTATGAATAAAATTACAAAATTGATGGTAGGTACCTCATTACTGGCAGCTTCCGTTGCCGCTTCGGCATGGAATTTTGGTGGGGATTCCTGGAGCTGGGGAAAAGATTATTCCTATAATAGTGGCCCGTACAGCAATAGCTGGGGAAGTGGCGGCCCATGGGGTAATAATAATCGCTGGGGTGGCAACCGCTGGGGTGGTAATGATGCACCCTGGAACTGGGGTGGCGGTAGAAATGGCTGGGGTGGAAACAGTGCACCCTGGAACTGGGGTAATGGTCGAAACGGTTGGGGCGGTAACAATACACCCTGGAACTGGGGCAATAATAACCGTCGCTACTATGGTGGTCCTGGCGCTTATGGCCCTGGTCCTAACTTTGGTGGTCAGGGTCCTATGTATGGACCAGGTCCTGGCAGCAATTTTGATCCGGCTGCAAACCCTTACATTAACCCACCACCAGCTCCGGAAGCACCGGTTCTGGAACAGCCTGCTGCACCAGCAGCCCCGGCTACAGAAGCTGCACCTTCTCAAACTACTGTGACTCAATAGTCACTTTTCCTCTCATTCCCACGCTTCTGCGGGGGAACCGAAAAGTAAACCAATAAAAAAGGGAGCTAATAGCTCCCTTTTTTATAAATTGGCTTTTTGCTTTTTAAATTAAGCTGTCATAGCCTTAAGCCGCCATAGACATAGCTGACTTAAGTTTTTTCATGGCATTGTTTTCAAGCTGTCTGACCCGCTCAGCAGAAATATCATATTTACCGGCCAGATCCTGTAAAGTGAGTTTGTCATCACTTAACCAGCGTTGTGAAACAATGTCACGGCTACGGTCATCCAGGGTAGCCAGTGCAGTATGCAGTAATTCTGATTCCCTGTTCTTGGTATCAGAAGTGATCAGTGACTGTTCTGGTGATGGCTCAGCAGACTCAAGATAGTTAGCAGGGATAACAGGAGTATTTTCGTTATCCTCTTCATCATAACCATCAAATGCATTGTCCTGATAAGTCAGTCGGGCTTCCATCTGTAGAACATCTTTAGTAGTTACACCCAGTTCTCTGGCAACGGTATTTACTTCTTCATCAGAGAACCAGCCTAAACGCTTTTTCTTACGGCGCAGGTTAAAAAACAGTTTGCGCTGTGCCTTGGTAGTGGCAATTTTAACAATACGCCAGTTACGCAGAATGTATTCATGAATTTCTGCTTTAATCCAGTGTACGGCAAAAGAAACCAGACGGACCTTTTTGGCAGGATCAAAACGCTTAACCGCCTTCATCAGGCCGATATTACCTTCCTGGATCAGGTCACCCTGGGGTAGACCGTAACCGCGATAGCCGCGGGCAATATGCACGACAAAACGTAAATGAGACATAATCATACGTTGTGCTGCATCCAGATCACCTTCATCCCTGACCTTTTTTGCCAGTTCGACTTCTTCTTCAGCCGTCAGCATGGGGATCGAGTTAACAGCACTGATATAACTATCAAGGCTACCAGTAGAGACCGCCAATGGTAGAGCTAAAGATTTATCTGTCATGTGTTTCTTCCTCGTTTAAAAATTTCCGTTAATCGTAAGAAGCCATTCTTTATAAATATTAGTAAAGTAACGCTGTCAAAATCAATTACGGAGCAAAGAGTGTTATAAAACCAGCTCTTTGACAGAAATGATGTTTACTTTATAAAAGTATTTTATTAAGCCCATTCCTGTGCACTGGTAATTTTAGCACTCTTTAGTATAGAGTGCTAATTTTAAAAAAAGTTCAATAAATGTCAAAATAAAATGTCAAAATATTTTTAACTTTATTCAGCCTGGTCAAGCATATCAGATTTTATTAACCAAGTAAAATTGTAGGGTATTTGTTGCTAACATATCCTTGTTTTTTATAGGTATTTATTGACCGCTTAATAGCTTTCCGGCGGTATATTAACACCGTTCTGGATTAGCCAGCCCCGATCCAGCTGCCATTTAACCTGCCGGATATCAGGTTCAGAGAGGATGCTTTTTTCAATTTCAGTCTGTACCTGTGCCAGCTGTTCCCTGGCCTGCTGATAATCGTCTGAAAGTATGCTCAGGCCTTTAACCTGTGGAAAAATCAGGCCAATTACCTTGCCGCAAGGGACTTCAGTGGAAATGGGACTATTAATAGTGGCAATTCCCTGGTTAATGCGCAATACTTTAAAATGATAAGGGAAGTTACGGATCTCAGCCCTGTTTTCAAGTTTCTGGTTCAGTTCCCGAACACGTGCAGGCTGATAGAAAAAAGCAAACATCAGACCGACACAGATGGTTATTAGTACCAGTGCGTATATTTTAGTTCCCTTATTCATTAATCGTTCCTGGTTTGCGTCAGCAGTAGCTTATGACAGGCAGACTATTATATTAAAATAATAAATAATGGATTTATGTGAGTTATATTACTGAGATGATTAAATAGAGGGTGTATAGTGT